>Ga0180433_10001737_pt1 | contig 35744 bp, 28 predicted proteins | sample SS_ome_8_FD_132980 | JGI IMG/M metagenome (GOLD analysis project Ga0180433, IMG submission 132980) | Hypersaline lake sediment archaeal communities from the Salton Sea, California, USA - SS_1_D_1 metaG | ecosystem: Environmental > Aquatic > Non-marine Saline and Alkaline > Hypersaline >...
GCATAGGCTGGAGCCGTACTTTTGTACCAGGGAGTCCTGTTCTCGGCCGGGTTCGGCTTGGCCATACTCAAATAACTCGGCAATGCTCCATTACTCATAATTTTTTCTCCTTAAATATACTGCCTTCGAATATATATACCACCGGCACGTTACCGGATTATCCATAATAAATATAACAGTTGCGCTTCGAAACAACCAGTTTTTTACGGGTTTGAAGAGAAATTTATCCACGGCGTAAAAGCAGCTAATCGGTTTGCGGTATCTGAATTCTCCCGCCGTCATTCATCGCCGACTCATGGGCGCAAACTCCCGCCATAGTCCAGTTTGCCGCCGTACCAGCATCGACGGCGGATTTTCTTTCTTCGACAATCGCACGAACAAACTCATGCGTCATATGCGGATGAGAGCCGCCGTGCCCGCTGCCCTGGATGAAGGACGTGTGCTCGTGCTCTTCGTCATAGACACCGTGCCCCGTGAAGGGACCGATTTCCTTCGGCAGCAGGTGGCCGTAATCGGGAATCTCTATCCTCTCGGCGTCCTCATAGCCGGAATAGATAACAGGACCATCGCCGACGGTTTGCTCCCATTCGAACGAGAGTTTTGTGCCGTACACGTCGAAGCTTTCCCTGTATTGCCTGATCGTATTAAACAGCGACCTGGTCACCTCGCAGGCAAGGTTGGAATCAGCGAGTTCGATAATGGCTGTTTCTGCCGCGAAAGGTGAATTGTACTTCTTGATATAATCTTCCTGAATCCGGCCCGAGCCGTGACAGACCACCGATTCGGCCCGCTTTTTTGCAAGGCACAACAGCGGACTTACGGCATGAGTTGCATAGTGCATGGGTGGAAAACCGTACCAGTATTCCGGCCAGCCCGGCAGGCCCATGTTCTGCTGGTGTGAGCCGCGCAGGAACTGTATCTCGCCCAACTTGCCCGATTCGACCAGCTCTTTGGCGTAGAGAAACTCACGGGTATAGACGGCGGTTTCCATCATCATATAGACTTTGCCGGACGTCTCTCGTGCTTTAACGAGAGCAAGACAATCCTCCTTAGTAGTGGCCATCGGGACGGTGCAGCATGTATGTTTGCCCGCTTTCAGCGATTCCAGCGACATCCAGGCGTGATCGGCAATCGGTGAGACAACGTGGATTGCGTCCAGCTCGTCGATGCTCAAAAGGTCTTCGAATTTTGTGAAGCGCCTTTCGATACCGAACTGGTCGCCTATCTCATCGAGGTGCTTTTGATTTCGCTGACAAATGGCATAGCACTCGGCATCGGGATGTCTTTGATAAATGGGGATGAATTCGGCGCCAAATCCAAGTCCAACAACAGCTACTTTTACCTTGGCCATCGGCTCTTTCTCCTTTCCGGCCCTTCTAAAAGAGCACCTTTGTGCGTAAGAAAACGCAATACATAAACCGAAAGCCTATCACAATGGATTAGGCTGCAATCTGTATCCGTATATAGAACGGGCCACAAACACAATATTCTGCGCCAGTGACCCCGACAAACATATGAAAGAACAGTCTATCCGGACGTTATTCGTTCGTTTTACATCGGACTATCAGGTAAAGATGCACGATTACCGCGATGGCAAAAACCAAAGCGGTATAACGGTGGATCCCTAAAAGAAGTTCCTGCCAATACGTGCCGGCAATGGGAAACATGCTCAAAACAATCGACAAAGCCAGCGGCAAAGCTAAAAAGATTATCAACCAAAAAGATATCTTCTGCCCGAGGCCGGGGCCTTCGGGAGACATTTCTTCGCCGGTACTTTTGACCAGAGTAACGCGCTGAACAAAGCGCTGAAACCACGGCCAGTCACTACCGGCCAAGCGGCTGTTACGCGCCCACATCACGGCCAGAATCGCCAGGCAGATCGCGAAAATCGGCGCAAAAGTGGCATGCACCATAACCAGATAACCGGAAATGTGCTCGCCCAGCACAAGCGTCGGATAAAAGCCGGTCACCGCCAGTACGACAAAGCAAAGCAACGCCAGCAGATAAACCAGTTTCCTCAAAACGCCCGCCGGGCTCAGCTTCTGTTCAATAAAGAGCATGGTAAAAAGATGTATGAGTTTTTTCAGGGGATGCCGCCAGCATTCTTTGCAGGGAGAAACAATGCAATTCAGTGCCAGGGCACCAATGGTAACTAAAAATGCGACTATCGAGATCGTCTGATACATATCACTCACATGTTTTAAGTAAGAGCTACTAATTTTCTCCGACCAGCGTTTTGACCACACAACCCAGCGCCTTAAGTGCATACAGCAGTAAAACAAAGGCCATAACAGCACATGAACCAAGAACAACCATCTTCATCCAGGGACGGAATACGAATGAGAAGACAAACGCCCAGGCATAGAACGGAGAGATATCCTGGAACTCTACCATTTTTTTAGATTCGCGGGCCGCAGCAACAGGAGTATCGACGGTAACATCCCCGAAGAAGAAAGGCGCTTCAGTGCCGTGGCAATCCGTACAATAGCGAATACCCAGTGACTGGGCCGCCGGCCTGACATCATGACCGATGGGCCACATGTAAGGCTTTGCCGCGGGGTGGTCCTTCTGCTGGCTCAGTTGGCCCGAATCGTCAAGGCTGTAGAGTCTGCCGCCGCCGACATAAACGGCCTGACCTTCCACCGAACCGCCGGACGCCAGGGCGCTCAGGCCTTTAACGATATGCTCGGCCGACAATTCGGGCCAGTCACCCGAGAACGGAAACTTCTCCTTCGAGAGCACGTCGGCGATAACTTTTGTGACGGTTCCGAGCTCAATCGGCGTTACGCCATCGTCTTTGAGAACTCCCCAGAATGCAGGCCAAATAAGCTTGTGAGGCGCGATTTTACCGTCGGCCTGTTCAGCGAAAACGGGAGAGGCTATGTGCGGCAGCATCTCGCGGGCCTTGTTCACGTTCGGCGTTCCGAGGCGATGGGCCATCGAGGTCTTGGTAAAATGTGTCTCGTCGGCGGGCCACGGGCCGGAGTGACACGCGGTGCAGGTCAATCTTTCGAAATGCACCGGCGGTATGCCGCGGTGCACGGGGACCGGGGCGCTCAGACGGCCGGCGGTCGGCTCCGAAGCGGATTGTTTTCCGAGATGACAACCTTCACAGGACGAAGCAGCCGCAAGCTCGTTGCCCGATGTTTCCTCTTCACCCTCGTAGCCCCGGACGATATTATGGTCGAGCCCGTTACGGTGACAATCGACGCAGGTCAGCCCGGCTTTCAGATGAATATCCTCGTCCTCGGACCACTTTTCGGTCTTTTCGGCGCCGATGTATAGATTCGAGTGGCAGAAGTAACACCGCTGCGAAGGAACTTCCCTGACGACATTAAAAAATACGTTGTTCTCGTGGTCGAATATACTCTTGTGGTACGTGATGGTCGGCGGCTTCTTGGTTCCGCTCTGGGCTGTCTCGACCGAAAAGGGATCAAACGGATCGTACATTACGTCCATGTCACTGGCCGAACCGGTAACCGAAGCCAGGCCGGAGGATGCGGCCGCCGCCCAGCGGAAATTACCGCGGCTTATCTGCACTGCATAACCGGTCGTTCCGCCCTGATCCTGATGCGGGTTTGCGTTGTGGCAGCTCAGGCAGTTAATCTCCAGCTTGCCGGAGACGTACTGCCGCATCACCTCTACCTGGTCATCGGTCTCTCCGGCGCCGCCGCCCGGTGTCTGCCGGCCGAAAATTTTAGTGAATTCACGGTCGCTAAGGCCGAACTGACCGGGCTTGAATGTGCCCGGCCAGGAGCGATAAGAAAGCGGTATCTGAGTGCCGGTTTTGGCATCGACATAGATCCATGGCTGGCCCGGCCGACCGCTCTCGGCGTTCGGATCAACAGAGTTAAAATGCCAGCCTTTTCCGATGATCCCGTAGCTGTGACACTCGCCGCACGTCCGGCGCGTCGAAAAAGGCAAAAGTACCTCTTCGGCAGTGTCAATATCCGGATCAATCTCAACGGGTTCGGCGTCTTGTTCGCCCGGCTCGGCGAGCAGCTCGATACGATGAATCGGGTGCGCCCGGCTGCCATCACTTTCATCGCCCAGAAGTTTCTGCCCGGTTTCAGCGGCGGCAACGGGAAGGCACAAGGCCAGCAAACACAAGAAGCCTTTTAATATTAATCCTTTTCTCAATGTACGCTCAATCCTTCTCTCTCAATATATTAATATTTATCTTACAGAACGGTTGCCTTACCCGAACATTTAGGCTTCGAAGTCTTCCGGCTTGAAATCAAGCCTCCTGCCAGCCGCCACCGCTTCATTGACTTTCAAGACAGTAACAGCCGTTTCGTATCCGATCTCGGCAGGGCAATTGAGTTTGGCCTTGCCGCGAACGGCATCGAAGAAGTTCTCAAGGTGCGGCTGATGATACGGCTTGCCTTCCATTGTAACCGGGATGTCATAGCTCGGCGGTTTTGGTGACTCACGCACATCCAGCACGGCGTCGCCGGCGGATTTTTCTTCTTCCGGCTCGACCGGCTCTTCGATGAAGCCCATCTTGACCCACTTTTCCCAGTTCTCCGCCGGAACCCATGCTTCGCGGTATACTGTGCCGCGTCCGGAGGCCTCCGAGATCACCAGCGAGCCTTCGTCGCCCATAAAGGTCTCAAAATACCCCTGGCTGCTATTGGTAGTGATTGTCTGGTAAAACGCCCTGACGGTCCGATCTCCTACCGGATACTCATAAATAACCATGACATTGTCGTACCAGTCGTGTCCTTTCCAGTAGTCGATACCGCCGCTTGCCATGACGGATTTGGGATTGGCGCCGAGGAACCAGCTATAAATGTCGATCTGATGCGAACCCAAATCGACGATCGGCCCGCCGCCGAGCCCTTTGTACCAGCGCCAGTTTCTAAACTGCTGCATAGATTCGAAACCGTATTTCTCCAGGGTGGCCTGGTCAATCTTGGCATTTCTTGGGAAGCCCAAATCTTCACACGCCGCCTTGCTGCGATTCCACTGGCCGTTAATAGTGGTTATCTCACCTAAAAGCTTGGCGCCGGTTATAAGCTTGTCGTAGGCATGTCTGTAGCGGGGATTGCTGCGACGCTGATGACCGATCTGCAGCAGTTTTCCCGATTTCTTCGCCGCCTCGACCATCTTCTTGGCGCCTTCGAGCGTATTTGACATCTCTTTTTCGCAATAGACGTTCAATCCGGCCTCAAGGCAGGCCACTGCATGCTCTGAATGCCAAAAGTCAGGCGTGGCGATAATGACCGCATCGAGATTGTCTTTTTCCTTATCGAGCATTTCCTTATAGTCAACATACGTATTGTGCTCATGGCGATAGGCTTTGAGCATACGCGAGACGCGTTTCTGGTTATAAGCTGTCCAGATGTCGCAGACGGCCTTGAAACGGATGCCGGGGATATTCCGGCAGGCGTTCATCAGAACCTGTCCCTGGGCTCCGGTTCCCAGCAAACCCACATTAATAGTATCCGCCTTTCCTCCGCTCGCCTGTCCTACAACCATCGGCGAAAACGCCAAACCGGCTCCGACCGCCGCCGTTGAACGCAGAAAACTGCGCCTGTCTATTTCTTTAACAGTTTTTTGATTACCCATTGTTAGCAACTCCACAAATTTAACAAACTCAACTAATCTTGAACTTTCAATTTCGCCGGGCAATATAGCACGGCCATACTTCACTGTCAAGCATCCATTCGGCTATTTTTACTGCCGATGTCGCTCATTTACAACTGTCTCAGCACGGGCAGGCCCATGTGCCTGCCCTGGGCAACCACACAGGGTTGCCCCTACTTTTCCAGAGGCTTGACGATGATATTGCGATACGCCACGGGCCCGTGGTTGCCCTGGAACATCAATGGCCCGGTCGGCCATTCTCTGCCTGTAACGCCGCCGGGTGTTTGCTTCTCCATTACAAGATCTTTTTTATGCAGGGTCTTGCCGTTAAGCTCTACCTTGAGCAGTTTGGCTTCGACCGTCTTTTTCCCGGATGAATCGAACTTCGGTGCCTGGAAATCAATGACATACTTCTGCCACTGACCGGGTTTTTTGCTGGCGTTCACTTTCGGCTTGCTGGCGCCGTAAACCGCGCCCATATCGCCGCCGCCCATTTCCTGCCGACCCCAACTGTCCAGCACCTGTATTTCATATTCACCCATAACATAAATACCGGAATTGGAGCCCTGCGGCACCATAACCTGCAGCTCTATCCGGCAGTCGCCGAACTTCGCTTTCGAGTAAATGTCCCGGCTGGCGCCGTGCTCGGGTGTCAGGTTAATCATCTCGCCTTTGCCATCGGCGGCAACAAGCATCTTGGGATTATCCGGCGAGATACTCGCCTTTCCGACTACCCATTTGTCGCCCCGGCCTGAACCGGTCTTCGTGGTCCATTCATCGAGATTCTTTCCATTGAAGAGCAGTTGTGCATCGCCGTATTTATCATCGAGATGCATGACGCGGATATCCTTAAACTCAACAACCATCGGAGGGCCGGCATGGATTTGAAGCGCCAGAATGCCCTGTCTTGCAGCACCCTTGCGGTCCTTCGGATCGTTCGGATTGGTAACTCGATCATTGTCTATCAGCTCCATCGTCTGGTAGCCGTTGAGATAATGTTTCAGGTGGTTGCCCTGCGCGATGATGTGGTACTCGTTCCAGTCCTTTTCCTTGTAGTAACGGGCCTTGATAAGCTCGTCGACATCCGAAACGTTGCTGATCACCTCTTTTTCGCCATTGTCGTCGATGACCATAAGATCTCCGACGTTGACCAGCCAGCCTCGGCCTTTTTCGTGGTAGAGGAAACCGACCTTGCCCGGATTATTCTCTACCTCGGCTTGATATCCACTTACGACCCACTTATCGACTTCCTTGCTGCGATACTGGATACCGGAGTTGCCGTTCTGGATGCGGAATTTGATTTTCAGCTCGAAGTCTTTAAGCTTGTCGTCGCGCCAGATAAGAAAAGTGTTGCCGCGTGCGGGATTGGCAATAGTGGTTTGGCCCCGAATAACGCCGTCCTTAACCGACCAGAGGCGAGGATCACCGTCCCAGCCGGTCAGGTCTTTGCCGTTGAATATTGAGACCCACTCTTGCGATGAACTCGAATCGCCCGCAAATGCGGTCTGCCGGCCGCCGAAAATTGAAATTCCAAATAAATTGAAAGCCAGGATCGTGATGGCCAGAACCATCCGACCGCAAACGATTGCGTTGTTCTTCCTGCTGTTCATTCGTATATACCTCATGAAATTAGTCTTTAGTCAAGTGATTTAATTTTAAGATCCCTGAACCAGATCATATTGCCGTGGTACTGCAAGCCAATATGCCCTTCGCGAGCCATATCTTTGTAGGCATAGCGGAACTTATTTTTGGTTCCCGCGGCGACCGGAGGATCGGGATTCCTGCCGGCTTCGGTCCAGAGGTTCATGTCCATATCGATAATATCTTCGCCGTTGAGATTGACATAAATCTTGTTGTCCAGACAGGTGATGACATAATGGTTCCACTCGCCCGGTTTTTTGGTCGCATCCTTCGATGGCGACAGGCAGTCATAAACAGCCCCGCACTGGCCATGCTTGGCTCCATCGGTTGTGGCGTGAATCTGGATTTCAATCGTGGTGTGGATCCAGTTCTTCAAATCGGCACCACGGATAAAGACGCCGCTGTTGCCCCCTTCAGGGACTTTGAAGTCCAGCTCGAGTATGAAGTTGCCGTAACGTTGTTTGGTCCAGATGGTACCGTGGCCACTCGGTGTGGGTGCAAGAACGCCATCGGCATCAAAAGCCCAGGAGTCAGGTTCCATTATGGTATTAGAAAGATTCCTCCTGAAGAGCCTCCTATACCTGACATTGCTAAGCTCGGCGGCGGTCTTCCTGAAGAACGCCACGCATTTGGATATCTCGGGCATCGAGTTGAGCCAGTTATGCTCGTACTCTATCGAGAATACGCCCTTGAATTTCTGCCGGTCCAGCTCGGCCAATATCGCCCCGGCCTGGCTTACACCCGTGCCCCAGGGAACATCGTGCGCTCCGCGGTTACCGAATTCGTTGAGGTCCTTGAAATGCAGGCTGATGATTCGCCCGGCTTTGCCGAGTTTCTTGACAGCCTCAAGCGGATCGACACCTGAACGGGTCCAGTGCCCGGTATCGGCGCAGGCGCCGATTCGTTTGCTGCGTCCTTTGCAGACTTTCAGCACGGTATCAGGATTCCAATAATGCGAAGGCTTCGGGTGGTTATGAATTGCCACGTTAATTTTGTATTCCTCGCACAGCCTGTCGATCAGATCGAATGCATCTTCCGGCGGCTCGGAGACTATCGTCTCGATACCCATTTCTTTGGCGAAGTCGAACACCTTTCGGCATTCGGCCTCGTTGTTTGGCAGGCCCACCACGCCGTAGTTCATTAGTTTTACGCCGGAGTCCCGCAATTTTTTCAGCGCCAGCTTTCTATCCGCGGAAGACATGTTATGATCCATTCTTACATCAGGTTTTTCCTTGCTCAGCGCCTGGCCGGGATAGGCCTCGATGTATTTCATTTCAAGCGCCTTGTTCTTATCAACCGCCTCGAAAAATGTGAAGCGATTGAAACTGTACGCCTGCATACCCAGTTTCCAGTCTTTCCAGCTATCTGCCATCGCCGCTTTGCTCAGGAAGCAAACACAAAATGCAAACGCCAGAACACCAACCGTTACTTTCATTTTCTTGTTCATTTCTTTTTCTCCTATTAATTAGACGTTGTTAATATCGAAAATAGTATAACTATAATGTCCAACCCTCGCGATATTTGCGTCTGAGGTGCTTATTCGCCTCGGGCAGATTGGTTACTTTGAGGTTCGGGCCGTCCCAGTACAGTTTTTCGCCGGCAAGGGCTGAAACGTTGCCGAACAGAATGGTCTCGCTCAGCGGGCCGGAATAGTCGAAGTTGGCCGTTGGTTTCGGTCCGCCCTTGCATGCGTTAATCCATTGCCGGTAATGATTTACCCCCCTGCCTAAAAACGGCTCCGGCATTTTGAAACCTTTCATCTCCGATTCTGGTACCAGCCGGGGATTACCCATATGCGGGGCGAGTAAAGTGCCTTTTTCGCCGTAGTACAGTCCGCCCTGACCGGGCAGCTTGCGCCCGGGCTCAAGGTCCGGAGGCCTGGGCGGCCTGTTGACACCATCATACCAGCTAACCGTTACCGGCGGCAGCTCGCCGCGGGCGGGAAACTCCCACGTAACGACCGTCGCCGTCGGATAAGTTTCTTTGTTGAATGGACCCGGTTTGGCCTCAACGGTCGTGGGATAACCCAAATCCAGGGCCCACCACACAGGGTCGATAATATGACAGCCCATGTCCCCCAACGTACCGGTGCCGAAATCCCACCAGCGGCGCCAGTTGCCGGGCAGATAAGTCGAATGGTAAGGCCGCCACGGTGCCGGTCCCAGCCAAAGGTCCCAGTCGAGCGTTTCTGGCACAGGCATAGACTCAGTAGGTCGCGTGCCGCCGCCCCAGTTTTTATTACTGAATATATCCACCTTTCGTACCTTGCCGATCAGCCCTGATTTAATAATCTCCACCACACGTTTAACGGCAGCTTCAGCGTGAATCTGGATACCCATCTGCGTCATCACTTTATACTTGCGGGCGGCTTCGGTAAGCCGGCGTACTTCATAGATATCATGCGCCAGCGGCTTTTGGCAATAGACGTGCTTGCCCATTTTGATGGCGGCCATAGCCGCGACGGCGTGTAGATTATCCGGCGTCGAAACAGTAACCGCTTCGATGTTATTAGCCTCTTTATCCAGCATTTTGCGGAAATCGCGGTATCTCTTTACGTTAGGATAACTCTTAAACGTACCGGCCGCGTGTTTGAAATCAACATCACAAAATGCAATAATATTTTCGCTGCTCATCTGGCGGACATCGCTGGCGCCCATGCCGCCAACGCCGATACAGGCTACGTTGAGCTTTTCGCTCGGCGAAACCCTATTCGGCCCGCCAAGCACATGACGAGGAACGATTGTAAACGTCGCCGCCGTCGCGGCTCCAGCCAGGAATTGTCGTCTTGATATGCGTCTTGTTTTCATTGTATATCCTCTTTAATTCATTCCGCCCGTTTGCAACTGGGCGAGTAACTATTAAGTTATAATGTCCATCCCTCCCGAAAGACCGGTTTGACGTACTTATCAGCTTCATCGCAATTAGTAACTTTCAGGTTCTCAGAATCCCACTCCAGAGGGGTGTTCTTCAAACGCATAGCCAGCACGCCGAGCAGCACCATCTCAGTCAGGGGGCCGCCGTAGTCAAAATTCGAGCTGGCCGGCTTGCCGTTCTTGCAGGCGCGGACCCAATCCTGTTCGTGGCCGCCGGAGCCGCCTTTCACACGCGGCAGAATCTTGGACGGCCTGTCATAGGCTCTCATTTTCGCCTCCGGGACGATCCGCACACCGCCGGCGCCGTGCGAGCCGTGCATGATCGTACCTTTCTCGCCGATCAGCAAGGCCCCGTTGGTCCCCAGCTTCCGCCCGGGTTCCAAGTCTTTGGGTCTCGGAGGCAGCAGGCGGCCGTCATACCAGGTCAGCTTGACCGGCGGCATCTGGCCGCGCGAGGGAAACTCGTACCGTACGACCGAAGCCCGCGGATAGGTCTCGGACGCCACCTCGGGCTTGTAGTGCGTCGTGGACGCCTCAACGCGAGCCGGCGCACCGAGTTTCAACGCCCAGAAGACAGGATCGATGATATGACAACCCATATCGCCCAGTGCGCCCGTTCCGAAGTCCCACCAGCCGCGCCACGTAGTGGGGCAGTAAATCGGATGATAGGGTCGGTACCGAACCGGGCCAAGCCAGAGATCCCAGTCCAGGGTATCCGGCACGGGCGGCGTCTCCTTGGGACGGGCCATAATGGGAAAGTCCGACCACGGATGGCCGCCGACGGGGCGGTCGCTCCATGTATGGACCTCACGGACAGGACCGATGGCCCCATCCTGAATCCACTCGTAGAGCAGCCGAATCTCGTTGGACGAATGGCCCTGGTTGCCCATTTGCGTCTGAACTTTGTACTTCCGCGCCGCCTCGGTCAACATGCGGACTTCGTAAATCGAATGGGCCAGCGGCTTCTGACAGTAGACGTGCTTGCGGCGTTTGATGCAGGCCATCGCCGCGACCGCATGCGTGTGGTCGGGAGTCGCCACAATCACCGCATCGATGTTCTTGTCCTCTTTATCCAGCATGACGCGGAAATCTTTGTATTTTCCGGCTTTGGGGAACTTATTAAACGTCCCGGCGGCGTGCCTGTCGTCCACGTCGCATAAAGCGACAATGTTCTCACTCGAACACGCATTGATATTGGCGGCTCCCATCCCCCCTGAACCAATAGCCGCAATGTTGAGCTTCTCATTCGCCGAAATCCTGCCGGGCCCGCCAAGCACATGACGCGGAACGATGGTAAACGCTGCGGTGGCCGCAACGCCACTTAGAAAATCACGACGAGTTACTTTTTGACTTTCCACGATTGACTTCCTTAAAGTTATATAGGGCGGGCTTTAGCCCACCGGTGATAACCATTGACATTGTTTTGTGGTGGGGCAAAGCCCCACCCCACAGCTACAGACTATAACCTTCCCGGTACTGGCGGTGCAGGTATTGATTCGCCTCCGGCACGTTTGTAATTTTCATATTGGCGCTGTCCCACAGCAGATTTACTCGCGTCAGCTTCTCTTTAATCGACGGTCGCAGGGCAACATTACCCAGCAGGACGGCTTCCGCCAGCGGTCCGGCATGATCGAAATTGGAACCGGCCGGCTTACCGCCCTTACAGGCATCGATCCATTCCTGATGGTGGCCCGGCGAGCGTTCGAGCACTTTCGGTGCATTGCCAAATTCCTTCCTTCTCGATTCCGGTATTATCCTGTACCCTAACATTTTTCCTTTATCGCCGACAAATAGTGTTCCATTGTCGCCGAAGGTTTGGCCGTCGTCCAATTCATCCGGACGCGGCGGCCTCATCCCGCCGTCATACCAGTGCAGCTTGACCGGAGGCATATCACCGCGCGCACCGAACTGGTAAGTCACCCGTGAGGCAACAGGATAAGTTTCGTTATTGACTAAAGTGCAGGCGGCATGAACGCTTAAAGGAGCCTTCAACTTTAGAGCACGCCATATCGGATCAATGCTGTGGCATCCGATATCACCGAGAGCGCCGGTTCCGAAATCCCACCAGCCTCGCCACCTAAACGGCACGTAAGCCGGATGATAGGGCCTTTCCGGCGCCGGGCCAAGCCACAGGTCCCAATCAAGCTTATCCGGCACAGGCGGTGTATCTTCGGGCCGGCCTACTCCCTGGGGCCAATATACGTCTGAAAGACCCCGCAAGGGCCTGTCGGTCCAGACGTGTACCTCGCGTACGTGACCAATCGCTCCACCCCAGATATTTTCACATATCAGGCGGGTGCCCTCGGAGGCCTGGCCCTGATTGCCCATCTGGGTTGCAACCTTATGCTCACGGGCGGCCTCGGCAACCATTCGCGCTTCATATACCGAATGGGTCAGCGGCTTTTCACAATAGACGTGCTTGCCTCTTTTGATAGCGGTTATGCTCGCAACGGCGTGAACATGGTCCGGCGTGGCAACCACGACCGCATCGATGTTTTTATCCTCCTTGTCCAGCATCACGCGAAAATCTTTGTATTTTCTTGCATTCGGGTGGCGTCTGAACGTCCCGCCTGCACGATTCCAGTCCACATCACAGAGCGCCACGATGTTCTGACTGCTGACGTTATTAATGTCGCCGCCGCCCTGACCCCCGACGCCAACGCCGGCAATGTTTACCTTTTCGCTCGGCGGAATCTGACGCGGCCCTCCAAGAACGTGCCGCGGAACAACCGTGAACGCCGCTACGGCCGCCGCCGCTCCCATAAAATCACGTCGAGATATCCTATTATTTCTTTGGTTTGATTTTTCCCTGTCTTTCATTAGAGTGTTCCTCTCTCAATCTCAAATCGTAAATCGAAAATCATAATGTCCAACCATCCCGGTATTCGCTGCGGATATATTTGTTAGCCTCGGGCAGATTTGTAACCTTCATATTCGGGCCGTCGTAATATAATTTCAGACCCTTTTCATATAACTGCCGGCCCATGCGCAAGGCAACGTTGCCCAGCAAGACCACCTCGGTCAGCGGCCCTGCGAGGTCGAAATTGGAGCCGGCCGGTTCGCCGCCCTTGCATGCATTGATCCACTCTTTATGATGCCCGGGCGAACGCGGCAGGACTCTCGGCGGCCTGCCGTACTCTTTGCTCCTCGATTCCGGCAGCAGTCTGTGGCCCAACATCTTGCCTTTGTCGCCGATAAATAAATTGTCATCGGCATTGCCGAAACGCAGGCCCTCTTTAAGCTCTTGGGGTCGGGCCGGCATCAGTCCTCCATCGTACCAGGTCAGCTTGACTGGCGGCATACCCTCACGGGCGGGAAAATCATAGCGAACAATCGATGCCAGAGGCGCGGTTTCGGAATTTACGCCGCTCGAACAAGCTTCAACGCTCGTTGGGTAACCGAGTTTCAGAGCCCTGAAAATCGAAACAAACTGATGACAGCCGATATCGCCCAGCACGCCCGTTCCAAAATCCCACCAGCCGCGCCATGAGAACGGCAGATAGCACGGATGATACGGGCGGTAAGGCGCCGGGCCTAACCATAAGTCCCAATTCAGAGTATCCGGCACCGGCGGCGTATCCTTCGGCCGATCGATTCCGCGAGGCGAGATCGGTCTGTTGCACCATGAATGGACCTCTCGAACCGGACCGAGCGCTCCGTCCCGGATGAACTCGTCCACTAAGCGCGTTCCTTCCGACGCCTGGCCCTGGTTGCCCAACTGGGTCGCGACGCCGGCCTCGCGGGCCGCCTCGGTAAGTTTGCGCACCTCGTAAATCGAATGGGCCAGCGGTTTTTCGCAATAGACGTGCTTGCCCATTTTGATTGCCATCATAGCAACAACGGCATGAGCATGGTCCGGTGTGGCGACTACTATGCCGTCGATGTTCTTCTCTTTATCGAGCATCACGCGGAAGTCGTGATATTTTTTGGCATTAGGATAGCTTTTGAACACTTTCGCCGCATACCTGTCGTCCACGTCACAGAGGGCAACGATATTCTCGCTGCCGACCTCGTGGAGGTCACCCGCCCCGCGGCCGCCGATTCCCACGCCGGCAATGTTGAGCTTCTCGCTCGGCGGCACTCGCCTCGGCCCGCCAAGCACGTGGCTCGGCACAATCGTATAAGCAGCTACCGCCGTTGCAGCGCCCATAAAGTCACGGCGAGAGATCTTAAACTTCTGCTTGCCTGTGTCTTTCTGGTTTGCCATAACAATATCCCTCATCTTAACAATCCTTCATTCTTTTCTGCCACCCTCGGACTCAAAAGCAAATATCAAATCTCAAAATTGCGTAATCCCGTCGAGCCGGGGTGACCTGCTTAAATTTTGCATTTTGATCATTGCATTTTACATTTCAAGCATCGTATCGTGCGGAAGTCTTTCCACTTCCTCGCATTTGGGAAGCGTTTGAAGCCACATGTTTCATTTGCACTCCATCATACTTTCGAGCAATGAGTTCCCGAAACTACCGCACGGGAAGCAATAGTCAACGCCCATAATCCCGGGTTGAAATTGCCGGGAATCACCTAAAACAGCCCAATAACTAACAGAAGGCCCTATGTTTCGCGATTCACCTATACCTTCATCTCCAGCGGTCCCCAACCATTGCGGGGCTCGCGCCAGGCCAGATCGTTGATCTTCGGATCGCTGACGATCTTACCGGCTTCGTTCAGTTCGAGCTTCTTTCCCGCGCGAGCGCACAGGTTACCGAGCTGGATGTTTGCGGTCATGGGGCCGGAGTAGCTGAAGTTGGACTGGCTGAACTCGCGCGGCTTCTCGCCCCTGCAGGCCATGAAGAATTCCTTGTGATGGCCGGGTGAACGCTCAAGCAGTTTGGGCGGATCACCGAACTCTTTTTGCCTTTCCAGTGGAAGCAGTCGCACCCTTCCCCAGTAATCACCTTCAACCAGCATTTTGCCCTTGGTGCCGTACAACAGATTTCCGGTTCTCGGCAGTTTCATTTTGCGGCCTCTCATTGCGAGTTCCTCGGGAGCCTCCGGCATGTAAGGCGTTCCATCTGCTTTGTTGCCCTCATACCAGTAGGTGGTGAAGCCTGGTCGGTTGCCTTTTGCGCGATAGGTCGACTTTACGATCATCCCTTTCGGCCACTGGTCCCCAACCTCACCGTTCATTACAATCGGCTCGGCGGTAGCCGCATAGCCGGGTTTCATGATTGAGTAGATGCCGTCGGTTGTGTGGCATGCCATATCGCCCAGGGCGCCTGATCCGAAATCGACGATGCCACGCCAGGCAAATGAATGATAAATGGATTGCCCGACATGCCGGTCTTCAATGTCGGCGCCTTTGCGATATTTTGCTATGTAAGGCCGCATAGCTGCCGGGCCGATCCACGCATCCCAATCCAGATTATCCGGAACCGGGTCGGAATAGGTGGGGCGTTTGTACCCCTGTGGCCAAACAGGACGGTTCGTCCAGGTGTGAAATTCTTTGATTTCACCGATCGCGCCGGCCTTCACATATTCGTAAGCAGTCCTCCACCCATCTCCGGCATGGCCCTGGTTGCCCATCTGGGTCACGACCTTGGTATTCCTGGCGTAGGCGGCCGCCAGCAACTGCGCTTCGCGGACCGACCAGGTCAGCGGCTTCTCGGTGTAGCAGTGAATGCCCATGGAAACGGCGGTCATCGACGGAGCAAAATGGCTGTGGTCCGGAGTCGCCACGAAAACGACATCGAGGTCCTTGCCGTGCTTTTCAAATACCTTCCGCCAGTCCTGATATCCGGCGGCATTCTCCCAGCCTTTCTTTTCGAGGACGCCGCCCCAGCGGGTTTTATCGACCTCAGCGAAGGCGATACACTGAAGGCCTGCCCCATGGGATTGGCCCGTATGGGACCCAGCCTGTCCGCCTGCTGCGATGAATCCCACCTGGAGTTTTTCGTTGAGTCCCTGGGCCCGGATGAGACTCGGGAAACCAATAGAGCATGCGGCTGCAGCGGCTGCTGCACCCATAAAATCACGGCGAGATATGTTCTTTCTCTTTTCAGTCATTTTCTTCTCTTTCATAATTGTTATCCCTTAACAAACAAGAATTATTTTTAACCGTTCAATACCATAATATTCAAAAACGATAGTAAACCGTTTCGATCAGCTATAATTCAACCAGCCAGATGTTACGGAACTCCACTTTATTGCCGTGGTCCTGCAGGTAAATCGGGCCGGGCTCGGAAGCTTTGCCGCCCAGAGACGCAGTTGTCGGCCCCTTCGCTTCAGTCTCGTCATGCACTTTAACGCCGTTATGAAATACCGTCAAAGTGGGATTACTTATACTCTTGCCTGCACTATCGAACCGCGGCGCGCGGAAAGTGATATCGTAGGTCTGCCACTGCGTCGGCGGCGCACACATATTCACGAAAGGCCGATCTACTTTGTAAATCCCGCCGCACTCATTGTCCAGACCCTCAAGGCCGTAACTGTCGAGAATCTGTACCTCGTACCGGCCCTGCAGATACACCCCGCTGTTGCCTCGCCCCTGCCCGCGTTTTTCGGGCATGAACGGCGTGCGAAATTCTATGTGAAGTTTGACATCGGTAAACTGCTTCCTTGTTATGATCGAACCGGTGCGTGGCTTGACCCGCATCGCGCCGTCAACAAGTTCCCACTTAACCTTATCCTCGCCCTGTTTCTTATTCGGATGCTTCCACTGGTTAAAGTTTTTTCCGTTAAACAGCACAATCGCACCTTCCGGAGGTTTGGCCCCCAGCTTAGGCGAAAGCCGAACCACTTTACTCATCCCAAAGCTGCCGGACTCATCACCTTTGAATTTACCGCTAAACTCATCGTCTTTAATTAAAGCCTGGATTTCAAGCTCGAGACCCTGATCGCTGATAAAAGTTTTTCCTTCAAATTCGACTGACTCACCATCGCGCCTTCCATCGAGTACGGCTATCGGCTCCCGGCGTGTATCGAACTCATTCAACAACACGGCCCTGTACTGTCCTTTGCCCAGAGCTATGACCTGCGCTACCAACGATCCCGAATCGGCGCCGTAATCGAGTTCCCAACCCCCCTGCCAGTCACCCATAAAAGGATCGGCGCGCTCCATTGTCTTTTTTGCCTTAATGACCGCATCGTTCGGCTGCGAACCAGCACATAAAGACAAAGGAAAAACCAAAAACGAAATAAAAGTGATAATCCTCCAACCGTTAATAAAAAAACGATACCTTGTGTCATTCTTCCCTATTCCCGGAACCATTACTTTTCTTCCTCCTGCTCGATATTGTTTATCAATTCCTGCGCACGTTGACGCAGCGAATCACTTTTCGTCGCTTTTATAATTTGATTCAGCATATCTTTCGCCTGTTCGGGATAATCCGCATAAATGCCGCCGGCGATATTAATCACGGCAGCTCCCGCCTCCACGAACAAAGATTCATCATCGAGATAGCCGGCCGCCATCTGCATCGCCGCGAGAGATTTCGTATTGGATAATCCTGACAATACTCTTTTCTTTTCGCCCGCATTCGGCGCCAGGCTCATGGCTTTTCTGTACATCTCAACCGTCCGGTCCGCCGACCTGCCGCTTGCAAGACCAAGAAGGCGAACAAATCCTCGCAGAGCCAGGATCCTGTGCACTTTATTATTCGAACTCTCAGCAACTTTCAGCAGCTCGTCCGCCGGCTCCGGCGTCGGCCAATCGGCCAGCGCACGAATCGCAGCAGTCTGCACTTCAACGTTCTCATCCTTAAGTGCGGCATTAAGTACCGGCAAAGCGCTGTTATCACCTATCCTGCCGAGCACATTCAGCAAAGAGCATCGGGCCGCGGTTTCTTCCACCGATGGCAGCGCTGCTAAAACGCTCGCAGCCTGGCGGTTCTTGTCGGCGATTCTGTGGGCGACGGCGGCGATTGTCTTGACGGCCTCGGTGCGGTCGGATGAGCTTTCGGTCTTAATCAGAAGCTCGACCAGTGGCGGCAAATGCTCGGGCCCGGCGACAACCTTCAAAGTTCTCAGCGACCAGGTTCGAACTTTGCGGTCCGAATCCTTCGCCGTCTTCAGCAAAGCGGCAACGCCCGACGTGATATTACGCTGGCCCACGCTTCGTATCAACTCGACTTTTGTTTCGGCCTGGACCTTTATAATAGCGGCCAGAATGACCTTATCGACGTTCGGCCCGCGCAGGCGATACAAGCTGTCGCGGGCGGCTTTCTGCTCGGCGCCTTTAGCTCCGGCCGCCGTCTGCGCCAATAACTCAACGCTCGAATCGTCGCCGAGCTGGCCTAATGCTCTCAAAGCGGCGATTCGAACGGACTGGTCCTCGGACTTCACAGCGGCAACAACTGCAGGCCGGGCGACAGTATCGCCGCGGTCGCCAAGGGCGGATAAAAGCTGTACCTGGCTTTTCGCCGATAGATTCGGCAGCTCTTTGGCCAGGGCTTTTGTGACTTCTGTTCCCGGCATCTCTTTAACCATCGCTATGGCCGCGGCCTGCATCTCCTGGTCGTCGCTTCGGAGAATATCCAGAACAATGCCAACGGCCGAATCGCCCTCGACACCCCCTAAACAGACAGCATAAGAGCACAAAAGCAAAAATGCTAATGCGCTGCAAATCTTGCAATTAATTTTCATGTCTTATTCTTAGTTTTTAGTAGCGTTGATCATACCCGTCAGCGCAGCGGTACGAATCGGCTTGGGCATGCCTTCGGCCTGAAGTTTCTTGTAGATGGCCATAGCCTTAATCTTATTACCGTCGGCCACAAGCTGATCGGCACACTTTAAATAGGCATCCAACACCACCGATAGTAACTTACCTTCGGCTTTATTTTTTGCCTCGGCCAGAGCTTCGGCGGCCTGCGAATCGGCAATCTGGCCAAGAGCGGCGGCGGCGGCAATCGCGGTTTCCTGATTAGATCTGCCTAATATTCTCCTCAAATATCGAACGGCTTCCTTATCACGACGCTGACCCAAAGAGTTGATAATCCCGATTCTTGCGTTGCCTCTTGCTTTTCTAAGGGAGCCCCGCAAGGCTTCGTCAACCGCCGAACCGGGGATTCGTTCCAGCGCATATCTTGCCATGTCGGAGGTTTCATCACCAACGAGCATTTTAGCAAGAGTGGGCACGGATTGCTCGGTGCCAATAATGCTTAGCTCGCGGCAGATATACTGCTTGCCGGCACGCGTTGCATCCGAATCGAGCACTTCCAGAAGGGCCTTTTCAACCTTCGCCAGCTCGGATTTGTTGCCGTAGGCCTTCTTTACAATGTCGCTTACCTCGGTCAGCGCCAAACGGCTCTGGCCCCAATCATACGTTTTTACTTTCCCCAGTAATTCCTGTAATTTTGCCATATCTGATCCCTTTCCAGAACTAACGTTAGGTTTTGGCTTTGTATCAACTTTATAATCACCCAATGCGAATTGAATTCCGTCAAGATAGTGCTGCAAGATTGTCGGATTCCAGAATATATGGTTGTTGTGTCCCAGCGAGCAATAGAACATCCGGCCCTTGCCCCAGGTTTTGATCCAGGTAATGCCGGTGTCGGCATCCGAGGGCTTGACTCCCCTGGCGTTTTTAGTGGTCGGATCGCTCATATCAAGACTCATTAAAACACGTTGCTTATCCCGGGAATAAAGCGGCGGATCCGTCCTGTAAATCTCATCGTTGATTTTGAATCCTTTGCCCTTAAACGCAGCCATCAGCGGATGGTCCGGCTCATCGATCTTAACCGCCCAGGTTCCGCCGCCGCCCCAGGGATGGCCGGTGAACTTGCCGCCCATCATTTCCATCGCCTCGGGCCAGTCGTAGAAATTATCCGTCGCCGCATGAATACCGACGATGCCTTTGCCGCTCTTGACAAAATCCATCAGGGCCTTGCAGCGTTCGGGTGTCTCTTTCGGATTGAATTTCAAGTGGGTGGTATTGTTCAAACATACGGCGTCAAATTGCCTGAGCTTGGCCGGCGTGAATATCGAGTAATCATCCGTGCATACCGCAACTTCATACGCACCGGACTTTTGGCCCATAATTTTAAGCGCCTCGTTGACTACCGGAATACTACCGTGATAGAAACCTTCACACCGCCAGAAGACCAGAATCTTTCTTGGCCCGGCCGGTCTGACAGTCGGCTTGGCGGGCACGGCGCTGCGGATTTTCTGCAGCTCATCCGCTTTCAGGTCGCGCAGCTTCTCCGGCGAGGCCGCCTGCAAAGGACTCATAAGCACCGACAAACACCAGAGGCCCAGCAAAGCAGCGACGATTAATTTTGACCTCTTTTTCATTTTTGCTACTCCTTAATAATCAATAGTAAATAGTCAATAATCAATTTCACAAGTGCCAGGGACTCCGCATCGGGCGCCAGAGCATCCGGTTGGCCTGCTCGTCGTTACCGAATATCTCCTTATCAGGATCCCAGCGTAATTTTCTCTGAGTGAGCATCGCGATTTCGCCCAACAGCCCGACGCTGATAGACCGGTGAGCAACCTCCGCCGGCGCAATCGTTTCTTTACGGCTTTTAACACAATCCAGGAAGTTCTGCTTGTGATCCCGGCTTCTGTACAATTTAATTTCGTCGGGGCCGATGACCTCTTTCAAAACGCTCGCAGGATTCGCTTCGAGCTTGCCGCGCTTGACGTAAATCCACTTTCCCGATTCACCGTACCATTTTGTGCCCTGTGGAATTTGCTTGTTATTTGCAACGATCATAACAACACCATTGGCATATTTACAGGTGAATTTATACTCCATCGGCACATCGTATATACCGTCCTTGGGATAGACGCCTTTCCCTTCGATCTCGACCGGCCCGGTGCGCTCCAGGTCCAGGCCCCAGTGGGCGATATCGATGTGATGGCCGGCCCAGTCGGTCAGTTGTCCGCCGGAGTAATCCATCATCCATCGCCAGTTCCAGTGCATGATGCCCCTGTACGGCACCCAGGGAGCCGGGCCGAGCCAGAAATCCCAGTCCACACCCTCGGGTACCGGCTGGACGGGTTTATTGTCGGAGCCGCCTCCTGTCGGCAGGCCGACTTCGACTCGAGTTACCTTGCCTATTCGCCCGTTGCGAACCAGCTCGCAGGCGCGATGGAAATCCCGGCCGGAACGTTGCTGGCTTCCCGTCTGCCAGATGACGCCGTAACGCTTGACCGCGTCACAGATAGCGCGCCCTTCTGAAATTGTGCGGGCAAGAGGCTTTTGGGCGTGGATATCCTTGCCGGCGCGGGCTCCCATTACGGCGGGAATAGAATGCCAGTGGTCCGGCATCGCCAACGATAGTGAATCGATATCATCGCGTGCGATTACATCCCGAAAATCCAGGTATGTTTTGCAGTCGTCGTTCTTGTACTTATCGTCAACGTTCTTTTTGGCCTTGTCGCGATGGCTTTTATCGACGTCGCAGACGGCCACGACCTGTACTTCTTTCTTATTAAGGAAGCCGCGCATATCCCCGGTTCCCATGCCGCCCATGCCGATGCAACCCATCACAATCCTGTTGCTCGCCGCGACGTTGCCGGCATTACCCAACGCCGACGAAGAAACAATATATGGAAACGCAACCGCTCCGGCGGCAATGCCGGTTGCATTTTTCAGGAATCGACGCCTGTTCATTTCTTTTCTCTTTATCATAAAACGCCTCTACTTCCCAATAGTCAATAATCAATAGTAAATAGTAAATTCTACAGGTGCCAGGGACTGCGCTTGGCGCGCGAAAGTAAACGGTTCGCCCCGCGGTCTCCTACAAACACTTCACGCTTCGGGTCCCACTTCAGCGGCCTGGCAAGCTTATAAGCGATATTACCCAGATGGCAAACCGTAACCGAGCGGCAGCCGGTCTCGATATCGCAAATCGGCCTGGTGCGCTTGCGTATAGCATCCAGCCAGTCGGTATAATGGTTCCTGCATTCGTACAGATGAATTTCATTCGGGCCGATCTGCTGATTCTTAAGGTTCTCCGGCACGGTTCGCAGGTGCCCGCGATTGGTTTCAACCTCGCCTTTGGTGCCCGTAAATAATACCCCGTTTGCCTTATCACGCGTCATTGTAACGCCGCCGGCGTATTTATAGGTAAGTACCTTGTAATCTTTGCCGTCTGGCGGAATGATCTCCACCGGTCCGCTCTCGTCCATAGCCATACCCCACTGGGCGATATCGAAATGATGCGCGCCCCAGTCGGTCATGCCCCCGCCGCCAAAGCTGCTGTGATTTCGCCAATGAGGAAAACCGTCCCAGCTCAGGTGCGGCGACAATTCCTCATTGTAAGGCCTCCATAGTGCCGGACCGAGCCACATATTCCAGTTGAGATAATCCGGCACAGGCTGAGCGGGCAGCGGTTTATCTGCCGGCGGCCCGCCAACGCCGACGGTCACGTGCTTTAGTTCCCCGATGTAGCCGTTAAGGACCAGCTCGCAGCCCAGGCGGAAATGCCAGTCCGAGCGCTGCATGCTGCCGGTCTGGAAGACCCGCCCGTAGCGCCTGACGGCATTAACCATCGCTCTTGCCTCGGCGATGGTCTGCGAAAGAGGCTTTTCGCAGTAGATGTCTTTGCCGGCCTCGGCCGACTGAATGACCGTGACAGCGTGCCAGTGGTCCGGCGTGGCAATCACGACCGCGTCGATGTCATCCCTGGCGAGCAGCTCGCGAAAATCGCCGTACGTATCACAGCCCTTATATGAGCCGCCACTCTTGCCGGCATAGTGGTCTTCGACAATTTTCTTGCCGCGCTGAAGCTTGAGTTTGTCAACGTCGCAGCCGGCGACAACGTGAGTGCCGGGGGAATTCAGAAAAGACCTCATCAGATGCTTGCTCTGCTTGCCCGTACCGATAAAGCCCAGCGTAATACGCTCACTCGGCGCAGCATTACCCGCCCCGCCCAAAGCTGATGCCGGAACAAAATACGGAATGGCCGCAGCCGACACGGCAGTACCGACGGCACTTTTAATGAATTGCCGCCGATTCATTTCTTTTCTCTTTATCATAAACGCCTCAACTTCCAAATAATCAATAGTCAATAGTAAATAATAAATATCACAGGTGCCACGGGCTTCGCATCGCTTTGCCGAGTAAACTCGTCGCGGTCGGGTCGTCGATAATTTCCTCAGTGTCCGGGTTAAAGCGAATCTTTCGCCCCAGCAGCATAGCAATCCGGCCGAGATGGCCCGGCGTCGCCGAACGGTGCGCAACCTCGCACGGTGTGATCGTTGTCTTTCTGTTTTTGACGCAGTCAAGAAAATCCCGCCAATGACCGGGTGAGTTGTATAAGTGAGTTTCGTCGGGTCCGATCTTTTCATCGAGGATTTTCCTCGGCTCGGCCTCCAGGCTGTTGCCTCGATTGACCCAGACCCAGCCGTCCGTGCCGATCCACTTTGTTCCGCCCCGGATGTCGCGATGCCCGCCGGCGATAATCATCGTAATATCTTTGGGATATTTTGCCGTCAGGCGATATCTGGTCGGGCTGTTCCACAACCCTTCCCTGGGATACTCGCCTGATCCTTCGATCTCATTCGGGCCGGTATAATCGAAACCCAGACCCCAGTGAGCGATGTCCACGTGGTGGCCCACCCAGTCCATCAACTGGCCGCCGCCGTGGTCGAGGACCCACCGCCAGTTTTTGTGTACGCGCGCCGGGCAATAAGGCCCATACAGAGCCGGCCCGATCCAGAAGTCGTAATCGAGCTGCTTCGGCGGAGGACCGATTCCCTCCTGACCTTTGGTATTACCGAAGTCGCTGTGTCCCGAAGGAAGACCGACCTCGACTCTGGTAATTTTTCCGATTCGGCCGTTGCGAACCAGCTCGCACGCCCGGCGGAAGTGCGCCTGCGAGCGCTGCCAACTGCCGGTCTGCCAGACCCGGCCGTAACGCTCGACAGCATCGCACATCGCTCTGCCCTGTCTCAAGTCGTGCGAGAGGGGCTTTTCTCCGAAGATATCTTTGCCGGATTTTGCAGCTTCGATAGCCGGAATTGCATGCCAGTGGTCGGGCAGGCCGAGCGAGACGGTATCGATGTCGTCCCGCGCAAGCAAATCGCGAAAATCCGCGTAAGTCGCACAGTCCTTGTTCTTATACCGCCCGTTCACTCGATTGGCCGCATCCTGCAGATGGTTCTTATCCACGTCACAGACGGCAACAACCCGGCAGTCTGACTCTCGCAGAAAGGACCCAAGATTGCTGCCCCCCTGCCAGCCGACGCCGATACAGCCCATTGTAATCCGATTGCTCGGGGCAACGCCGCCGGCCTGTCCGAGAACCGACGACGGAACGATGTACGGGAAACTTATCGCACCCAAAGCTGTGCCGGCAGTCTGCGCAATGAACTGGCGCCGGCTGATACGACTACCTCTGGCCATAGTCGGCTCTCCTTTACTGGATGCTCGATACTGAATACTCGTTGAGAATCGAGCATCGAATCTACCTCAATTATTTGTCAAACTGAGCATCGAAAGCGACCTGCGAGGGCTTGAAGTCCGCATTCTTGATGAACGTGCAAGCTTCTTCGGCTCCGTGCTCGCGATCCATTCGGCTGTCCTCCCACTCGATAGAGAGCGGGCCCTGATAACCGATATCGTTCAAAGCAACGACGATTTCCTCGAAGTTGATATCGCCGTGACCGATCGAGCGGAAATCCCAGTATCGGCGCGGGTCGGCAAAGTCAGTATGGCCGCCGAAGACACCTACCGTACCGTCTCCGTGACCCCACCAGGCATCCTTCATGTGGGCATGAAAAATGCGCTTGGGGAAGGTCCGGATGAACTTGACGTAGTCCACACCTTGATAGCCGAGATGGCTGGGATCGTAATTGAAGCCGAAGGATTTATGTCCCTTCACGGCATCGACCGCCCGTTGAGCTGAACCGATATCAAAAGCAATCTCCGTCGGGTGCACTTCGAGGGCGAACTTAATCCCCAGCTTCTTAAATTCGTCGAGGATCGGTATGAATCGCTTGCCGAAGTCCGCGTAGCCCGCTTCGATCATCGCCGGCGGCGTCGGCGGGAACGAGTACAGCAGATGCCAGATCGAGCTGCCGGTGAAACCGTTGACAACCTTGACGCCGAGCTTTTTTGCCGCCTTGGCCGTCTTGATTAGTTCTTTGGCCGCACGTTTGCGTACACCCTCGGGTTTGCCGTCGCCCCAAACGTCTTCGGGCACGATGGCTTTATGCCGCTCATCGATGTTGTCGCAAATCGCCTGGCCTACAAGATGCGCCGAGATGGCGAAAACTTTCAGGCCGTGACTTTTCAGCAGTTCGCGCTTGGCCTTGCAATAGCCGTCGTCTTTCATCGCTTTATCCACCTCGAAGTGGTCGCCCCAGCAGGCCAATTCCATTCCATCATAGCCCCAGCTTGCCGCTTTCTTTGCTAATTCTTCCAGTGGTAAATCCGCCCACTGGCCGGTAAAAAGTGTTACAGGTCTAGCCATTTGTCATTCTCCTTAATTCCAGAATATGTTTAAGGTTTCCAATAACATAGACGTTGCGAAACGAAAAAAACGCCTATGTACGTTTTCTTTTAAAGATTTCCTCCTGCTGAGCATAATTGCTATAACAGCTTATTGCAAAAATACTTACACCCAAAAACAACCAAATTATATCCTTTTAGAAAACTCCAAATATTATCCATGAATTATAACCCGGGCCGGCAAATAATCAATCATTTCCCCACGAAAAAACACTGCTCCTGAGACGCATAAACAATCAACCTTTCACATTCCATGCCATTCTTACAGAGGCTCAATCCAAATATTACGGAACAACACTTCATTGCCGTGATCCTGCAGCAGTATCGGTCCCGGCTCAGGCCCTTCCGGCCGACCGGCGCCGGTTTTGTTTTCCAGCGCTAAGTCATTGTGAATCAAAACGCCATTGTGCCACACGGTAATGCGAGCATTTGTGACCTTTTCGTTGCCGTCAAACTTCGCCGCATGGAAGATAATATCGTAGCTCTGCCAACGGCCCGGCATGGCGCAGACATTTTTGTCCGGGGGCCTGAATTTGTACAGCGAACCGCACTCGTTGTTCTTTGGCGCGAGGCCGTAAGAATCCAGGATTTGAAGCTCATACCGGCGCTGAATATAAATACCGCTGTTGCCGCGACCCTGACCTTTGACGTTCGGCGGCAATTGCGGGGTCTTGAACTCGGCGTGCATCCTGAAATCGGTAAAGTCCTGCTTTGTCATTATGCTGCCGCTGCCCGGCACAATCTTCATCGCATCACCAACGTGCGCCCAGCCGATTTTCTTATCGCTTCCAGTCGTCCAATGAGAAAAGTCCGCACCGCCAAACAGCATAACAGCATCAACGGACTCGGCCGCCTCAATCTCAACCTTCGGCGGGTGAGCATAATCACTCCAGAGCTGCTCGGTTTTCTCGACGTCAACCTTGCCCTCGTGTACATACTGTCGATATCGGAACGCGTGGTCTCGGCCGGGTTTCATCTCGAAATCGCCGGTTTGCACGGGCGCCCAGTTGAAGAACACTTCCTGCTCGAAGCCGGGCCAGATGCGCATCGCCTCGGGATGGCGGAAATTCTGCGGATTGCTGAAGAACGTCACGCCCTTCCATTTGCCGTCGGAGACGCCCGACGTATCGCACCATCGCGCCCGGGTTGCGTGGCCGTCCTTGCGTGTTTTGCCTGTACTTGTAAGATACGCGGCCGTATCTTCTTTCCAGTCGCCTGTAGCGCGGAAGCCAAATCCGCCGTAGCGATACTGTTCCAGCAGCAGCGGACTATCCGCTACGCAACGCTGTGACGATACGAAATCCCATATCCAGTAGCCCTTTTCAGGCCCGCCGACATTATAAACACGCACGTCCCATACTTCCTTAAGCACGACTTTCTCGCCCGAAGAGGTCTTAAGTGCGACATGATCCTGCTCCGCCTGAAAGCCGCCGTAAACCGGCCCGCTCGTCGTGTTAAGAAACCGGTTGAAACGAACCGTACCCTGCCCAGAGCCAAGGTTCCAGAAGTCAACCTCCTTGCCCTCGAATTTGGTTTTGGTCCAGGGCATCCAGATTCCCAGGTGATGATAATGGTCTTTCGGATGGATATTCGTCAATACCGAACCTGACGGCGACCATAAAGGATGGATAAATCCGCCCCGATCGTACAACTTGCTCTGTCCCGCGGGCGCCGGCACAATCGCATGGTTGTACTGCAATATCTTCTGATTGCCTTTCTTCAAGACAAGGACCGAGTCGTCCTTTACCGCCTGCACGCCGGGCTCCGGATTTACACCTGCGGAACCTCGACTTAGCTCATAAATCCGCTTAGTGCCCGCCGGCGTCTCGCCCGAGAGAATCCACCACAAACGCGGCGGACTGCCCGGCTCGAGCTGGGCCCGGACTGCAACACGTCGATCGCCCCTGATTTCAACCAAACTCGGCCTCTCATTGGGTAAACCGAATGCCACACCGCTCAAATCGAGTGACACAGGCGCATCGAGACGAGTGTATTGACCCGCATCGACAATGATTTTTCCCACCGGTTCAGCGCAGCTAAACGAGTGTGGTAATAAAAGGCAGGAGGATAAAATAAAAACAGGAAACAAGCGTATCAATTTTGATATGGACTTTTGCATCGTTGAAGCTCCTTTCAATTTCAGCCTCTTGTTTACTAAATAGTATGAAGCAAAAGGATGGATTTTAATATTGATAGATCCGTTAATCAAGCCTTATCTGATTAAATTTTCCCATAGATTGGAAGCCAACATCCGGCTTTTATTTGCTATGTTTCAGCTTTCTTGTTATTTTGCCCTAAAGAGCCTTTTGAATTTGAACAACACCATTTTTCAAGGAACCGATTATGACTCTTGGAAGCTGTTTTATCATTCTCTTATCCGTCATTAACGCCGGTATTGGGGCAAATAGCCCTTCAAATCCTTATGCTAAATGGGAGAACGGGCCGCCGCGCGATGCCGATTTTTTCCCGATAGCCGTCTGGCTGCAAAATCCGTCCAACGCGAACAGATACAAACAAGCCGGGATTAACACCTACGTCGGGCTCTGGAGAGGGCCGACGGAACAGCAGCTCGCAGAGCTGAAAAATGCCGGCATGAAAGTCATTTGCCATCAAAATAAGACGGCTCTAAAGCATGTAAACGACCCGACGATAATCGGCTGGATGCACGGCGATGAACCGGACAACGCACAATCGTTAGGACGTGGCAAAGGTTATGGCCCGCCGATTTTGCCCAAAAAAATAACCGATGACTATTATAAGATTCAACGGGCCGATCCCACCCGGCCGGTGCTGCTCAATCTCGGCCAGGGCGTGGCATGGGACGGCTGGCACGGGCGGGGCGTCAGGACAAACCACCCGGAAGATTATCCCGAATACATCAAGGGCTGCGATATCGCATCGTTCGATATTTACCCGGCCGTGCACGATAAGCCCGAAGTAGCCGGTAATCTCTGGTTCGTCGCAATAGGCGTCGAGCGGCTGACAAAATGGGCCGACGGCAGAAAAGTCGTTTGGAACTGTATCGAATGTACCCGGATCAGCAACCCAGACACTAAAGCCACGCCGCATCAGGTCAAATGCGAGGTCTGGATGTCCATAATCCACGGCTCGATGGGTCTGATCTACTTCGTCCACGAATGGGAGCCAAGGTTCGACGAATCGGCGCTCCTGCACGATGCGGCGATGCTCTCTGCGGTCACCGAAATAAACCGCCAGATTACCGAACTTGCCCCCGTGCTCAACAGCCCAACGATCAAGGCCGCAGCAAGTGTCTCATCCGGCAACCAAGCCATACCTGTAGCCCTAATGACCAAAAAGCACGACGGTGCGACATACCTTTTCGCCGTCGGAATGCGGGGCGACAAGACAACCGCAACATTTACCCTGCAAAATCCCGAGGGCATAAAAACCGTAGAAGTAATCGGCGAAAACCGGACAATCAACCTAAAGGCCGGCGTCTTCAAGGACGATTTCGAAGCATGGGACGTGCATCTGTACAGAACCAAATAAACAACTATAGACTAATATTTCCGTACTTTGGGAACTGGGAAAGCTTGTTCACAAGCATATCTTTAGAAATCGACCGTTGTCCTAATTGTCGGGATCAACTTCTACAAGGTATATTCTATCCTCTCATAATGGCTACGAGATAGTGTAGTGCTTAAAAATCAAGATTTCCGAAATTTTATACTTGAATTCTGTCGATAGTAACGTTACTTTATACGAAGTCGGTAACCAATGTTACTCAAATATTATTAAGTAACACTATAACTCTTGGTAGAATATATGGTTAATGAAAAGTATATAACAATACCACAATTGGCTAAACTGATAGGACTCAGCCGTATTGAAGTTTACAGAAGAGTCCGTAAAGGCCAAATTAAAGCCGAGAAGATCGGACGCATGTATGTCATCAAGGACAAGGAAGTGGCTCATATACTCGGAAAAAAACTCACCACTAAAGACAAAGGCCAAATAGAAAAGGCCGTTAAGAAAGCTGTAAAAGAGTACGGCGAAGTATTGAGAAAGCTGGGCACCGAATGAAGATCATCACCACGGCTGATGTTGAGCATATTGCTTTTAATCTGGCCAGGGAATTGCTGGCTTTCGATGAGCCGATACCGGATTATTCGACGCGATTTCCGAATGCTCTTGAAAGCTGCCTTCTTACCCCTTTTCAGAGGTTTTCGCGAAAGCCATTATATCCATCGCTGGTTAAAAAGGCAGGCATATTGCTTTACCTTATGATAAAGAACCATCCTTTTCAGAACGGCAATAAGCGGATTGCACTGACTACTCTGCTTGTGTTCCTGCACAGGAACGGCAAGTGGCTTGAAGTAGATGCGCAGGAGCTTTACAATTTTACAGTATGGGTCGCACAAAGCCCGGCGGTACTCAATGATGAGGTTGTTATGGGCATAGAGAAATTTATTAAAAGTCATTTAGTCAAGGTCGACAAGTAAACACTGGTGAAAGAGGCATACGAAAATGACAGAAAGACGAGAAGATCAACTATGTCAAAAAGGCTCACCAGAATTGTCTTTTCTTAAAGATAGAGAATGGGCTGTGATTGACGGTGAATGTTGCAGGGTTGTCAATTTCGAGCCGTACAGTCAAATTATAGAAGACAAAGTCTGTGGTCCTAAAGAAATACCTTATGCCTCTGTAACATTGGAATGTAAGAAGGTACAAGGCACAATTACAGGATATATCACTCATAAAATAGATTTCACTCATCTTTGGATGGTGTTTAAAGAAAGAACTATAAAAGAAGATGAGGAAGTAATAATTATCTGGAGTATCAAACATTATAAGTTTCCATATAAACTTATATTTAAGTTCTTTAATTCTGCAGTTTGGCCCAAACTACGGGTACTGGTTTTTCGAAAAGGACATTTTGAGTTTGTGACTAATCCGAATTGCAGACCAAAGAATAAAAGTTGTGAAGAAATGCTTGTTCCAATTGTGGATTTGAAACCAAAGGTAATGACGTAATATAAGAGGCAATAGAAAAATCAAAAACAGTTAATGTTATACGAGTGTATAAAGCGACATACAATGACAGGGACGGCAGGAAGCGCAAGGTGGCGAAATGGCCGCTTAAATCACAACCAGCTTTTTAAGAACAAGTTATGGCTTTATCTATAAATGTAGAGAAATTCTTTAATTTAGTATAATCCAAGATTATCTGAAGATCATGCATGCACCAGAACTTGGCATCTGTCTTTGTGAATTGAATCCATCCGCTCAAATAAAGGCTTGCAATAGCTTTGGTTTGGGTCTATATTTGTGATTCTTGTGTTCATCTTTGAAAGGATCGATATATGAAATATGACGTAGCTGATTTGTCATTGGCGGCGGGCGGTAAAAAACGGATAATCTGGGCGGATAGCGATATGCCGGCATTGGCGGCAATTCGAAAAAGGTTTGCAAAAACCAAGCCTTTAAAAGGCAAAAACGTTTCTGCGTGTCTGCATGTAACCGCCGAGACGGCTAATTTAGCCAGAACACTCAAGGCCGGCGGGGCGAACGTTGTTCTCTGCGCATCTAATCCCTTGAGCACCCAGGACGACGTGGCTGCTTCCCTTGTAAAGGATTTTAAGATAGCGACTTTTGCCATTTGCAGGGAGAATCGCAGCACTTATTACAAACACATCAATGCGGCAATCGACCACAAGCCGGTTATTACGCTCGATGACGGCGCCGACCTCGTGAATGAGCTGCACACCGGCAGAAAGAAAGACGCCGGCCGGATTATCGCGAGTATGGAAGAGACAACCACCGGAGTCATTCGACTGCGGGCCATGGCGAACGAGGGCAAGCTGAATTTTCCGGTCATTGCAGTAAACGACGCCGCAACCAAACATCTGTTCGACAATCGCTACGGCACCGGCCAATCGACGGTAGACGGCATCATTCGCGCGACCGATTTTCTCCTGGCCGGCAAGAAGGTAGTCGTAGCGGGCTACGGCTGGTGCGGCCGGGGCTTCGCAATGCGGGCAAGAGGTATGGGAGCAATCGTCATCATCACCGAAATCGACGCCATAAAGGCGATCGAAGCGGCAATGGACGGTTACGATGTTATGCCCATGGCAAAGGCGGCGAAAGTCGGCAATCTGTTCGTAACGCTTACGGGTAATAAACACGTCTTGAGGGCCGAGCACTTCCGAGCGATGAAAGACAGGGCGACGGTCGCCAACAGCGGACATTTCGACGTCGAAATAGACATACCCGCTCTGAGAAAACTGAGCAAAAAGGTGACACGCAACGTGCGAAACAACGTTGACGAATATACGCTGAAAAATAACAAGCGAATTTACCTTCTCGGCAAGGGGCGGCTGATCAACCTCGCCGCCGCCGAGGGACATCCTGCCAGCGTGATGGACATGAGCTTCGCAACACAGGCGCTGCAGGCCGAATACGTGATTAAGAAACAGGGCAAGCTTTCTATTGCCGTACACGACGTTCCGTTGGAGATTGAGCGGCAGGTAAGCACACTCAAACTGAAATCAATGTCGATCGGTATCGATAAACTAACAGCCGAACAGGTTGCTTATCTCGCCAGCAGCGGTGAAGGGACATAAGATTGACTATTTTCTACTTACTATTGACTATTGAAAAGAAAATCGGCACACAAATTCAATAGTCAATAATCAATAGTCAATAGTCAATATGTAGGCCCATGGATAATAACCAGACAGAAAAGACGCCGATTTCAGTTTCGAAGTCTTTTATGGCTCTCGGTCCGACCCTGCACTACAGTCATAAAAATGTCCAGAGGTCATGGCTGCTCACCGTTATTGCTTTCGGTGCGAGCTGCCTTTTCTGGTCGAAGATAGTAACCGGTTCATTCTGGTCGTTCGACGTTCAAACCGTGACAACACCGGAATTCTGGCGGCTGGGCCAGTCAATCATAACCGGAGTGAGCATATTCGAATATCCCTGGCAGATTCTTGTCCTGGGATTGCTGATGGGTATTTTAGCGGTTGTCCCGGTGCTGATATCGCAATTAATGAGCTTCCGCTACAGTCTTGTTTTAATACTCGAAGTATTCTCTTTAACCAACCTGCCCGGCTTTGCAATCTGTCTGCTCGTAAGCTGCATCGCCGCCGCCTGCCGGCCGCTGCGCTTCCGCTCGCGATTTATTGCGATAGCACTTTGCACGGCGCCGCAGCTTTTTTACTGGGGGTACTTCGGCGGCGTCCGGGGAGTCGAGCCTATCGAATGGGGATTTTCTTTTGCTCCATGGATTTGCGCCTGGCTCGATGCCTTAATCATCGCCGGATTCGTTCTTGGTATCGGTCACTTTACGCGTTATCGACCCGGACTAACCTGGATTTTCACCGCCCTGACACTCGTAATCGCTCTGGTCGTGTTTGAAATAACAATCGGCTTCGACGAGCTGGACTACCAACTATACGTGGCAAAGAACAATCCGGAGCAGGTCAGCAAATTTCACGACCACAGCATCACAGAAGCGCTCGACGCAACGATGAGAGATCCCGCTATAAAGAAATACCTGGAAGAATCCTTTTACCCCGTCGATCAAATAGCACGACGTTCGGAGCTGAAAAGGGAAATGCAGGAACAGTTACGCTACGACCGCTGGCCGGACTGGTTTATAGTGCCGGAAGAGCTGGAGTACCGGGAAAAGAAAGACTGGCTTCTCGAACAGTATGATTTATTTATCGATAAGCGCCCCAACAGTCGCCGGATGTCTATAGCCCTTTTCTACAAGGCCCTGCTGAATGAGTACAGACCGGACACCAATATGCTCGGACAGAAAGAAGTGCTGCATTTCTACAGGGATTATCCGCATGAAAGCTCACGGAAGACCTGGTGGGAGCTGTATCGCGATTTCAGGAGCAGCCCGGAATCACTCGAAGCACGATGGCGTATCGCAATGCACCGGGTGGGCCAACGCGCGTTTGAGGAGGCCGAGGAACTTCTTGCCGAGGCCCAGACAATGCTGGCCGCCGAGCGAAAAAAACGTCTCGAAGCGGAACAAAAACCATCCGGCAAGCTGTTCGGCCTGTTTCGCCCGCCCGCCGATTCGGCAATGACGGTTCCAAAGCTCGATGAACTGCAAAGGAGGCTCAGCCAGTTGCAGGTTACCGTAAGTTCGCAAAATCGAACCGACAAGCCGGGATCCGTCGAACGGCTGGCTAAATTCGTTATGCTCAATCCACATGCACCCGATTATGCCCAGCATCTCGACGGTCTGCTCGAACAAACGGAGGACGGAGACGGGCTTCGTGACAACATCCTGCTGGCCCAGGCGAAACTTGTCGCCGACGAGCAGCTTCGAGCTAAAAAATTCGGCGAGATACACGAAGAATACGACAAGAGCGACGGCGGGACAATGGCGCTGTACGAGCTCGGCCTTTTGAGGATCAGCATGTGGCGACAGCAGAATGAATCAAACGCAGAGCTCAAGAAAAAGTATCTCGAACAGGCAAGAGCAACGCTGACGAGTTTTATCAGTCTGTATCCCGACAACTTCTGCGCCGAGCAGGTCAAAAAGAACCTGGCCGGACTGCCATCGAATTGACGAGCGTTTTGAACGTCTTTTCCGGCGAACGATAATCCGCTATAGTTATCCGTCCCGATTTGATTTGACTTTTCTTCGAATTTTGTTAGCATAGATAATGGCTGGAGGCATTTTTTATGCTGTGAATCGGGCGATGGCAACAGCCGCGGCGAACGTTGACTCCAAATTGTTGCTGCACTGTCAAATTTCGCCGAAGATGAAGTTTAATACGAAGGGTGTGAGAGAACTTATTGTTCTCATTCTTGTCATGCTGAGCGAAGTGAAGCATCTGGGATTCAAACATAAGAAAGAGATTCTTCACTGCGCTACGCTCTGCTTTACGGTGCGTTCAGAATGACATTGCAGGATTATCACACCTCTCTGAGGCCGAACCGGATACTCCGTTTGGGGATTAGATAGATGAGTGCCGCCGTTAAACACATTTCCTATGACCGGGACAACCGGAAAATCCTGCTCGTAGGCGACGTCGGCAGAGTCTTTTCGGATGTCAACGCCCTAACGGACGCTCGCAGTGAAATCTGCGCCGATATGTCCGAAGCGATAGATACAGCCGCCGGCAACAGCTTTGCTGTAATCGCCGTCGTAATGTCCGGAATCTCCGCCGGATTAAGCTCCGACCTGAAGGACCTCAGGGATAACTGCAACTCGAAAATCATTCTCCTGGCACACATGTACGAAGAGCCGATAGCGATACGGCTCGTCCGCTCGACTCACAACGATACAAGCCTGGCGGACGACTATTTTATCTGTCCGCTCGGCGCCGATAAATTTTACGAATCCGTTATGACAGCCCGCGGCCGAGGCATAGCCGGGCCGACATCTCCGGCAACTATCGATACTACCACGGAAACAAGAATAAGATACCTCGAACAACTGGCAACTGAGGATGACTTAACGGGCCTGAAGAACAGAAGATATATCTGGGAATTTTCAAGGCAGATTATTGATTACGCCCGGAAAGAAAACGGGCGGGTGACTCTGCTGGTCTTCGATATCGACGACTTCAAACATTACAACGATGTTTACGGCCACTGCACCGGCGACGAGATTTTGAAACAGGCCGCCGTACTGATGCGCCGCTGCTGTCGTAGCCACGACGTCGTCGGCAGGATAGGCGGCGACGAGTTCGCCGTCATCTTCTGGGACGACCCGCAACAACAACGCGCGGCTGCTTCAGCCAAGAGCCAGGAGAGACGTTCGGCGAACGCCGACCATCCCGCCGAAGCAATCATCATAGCAAAACGCTTCGTCCAGGAGCTGAGCAAAGCAGAATTCTCTGCTTTCGGCGGATTGGGCCCGGAGGGCAAGGGAGTACTGACAATCAGCGGCGGCCTGGCCAGCTCCCCCCGTGACGGCCAGACAATAGAAGGCCTCTTCCAGCAGGCCGACAAGGCCCTGCTCGAAGCAAAACGAAGCGGAAAAAACAGAATCTACCTCGTAGGCAAACCCCAAAGCGACATTACCGAAATAGATTAAGGCTCATACGAATAATGCTCAGATAGTTTTATGATAGTAATCTCGGAGAGGATTTTCTGCAGAATAACAAGAACTACCAACTTTGCGAGGGGATTAGCCCGCATTTCTCACAACCCCATTGAAAAAAGCTCCTTGTTCTGATATAACATTTTTATTCAAAAAGATTTAAACCAGAGACAAGGAGCTGTCTTATGAAAACACACTGTAATCAACA
>Ga0180433_10001738_pt1 | contig 35730 bp, 69 predicted proteins | sample SS_ome_8_FD_132980 | JGI IMG/M metagenome (GOLD analysis project Ga0180433, IMG submission 132980) | Hypersaline lake sediment archaeal communities from the Salton Sea, California, USA - SS_1_D_1 metaG | ecosystem: Environmental > Aquatic > Non-marine Saline and Alkaline > Hypersaline >...
GCTCGCGCCGCTCGGCGTCGTCGTCGTCGGTGGCGGCCTTCGTCGCCGCGCTGTACTTGCGCTTGGCGACGAGATCGCTGGCCAGCCACTCGTCGTTGTCCTTTTGGATGGACAGCCACAACTCGGTGGTGCCGTCCCCGTTCAGATGCTTCGCGAACGAGGGGTCAATCGACGGGTCGGCAAAGAGTGCGCGTGCCGCGTCGAGCGACAGCCCATCCGTGCCGGTCCAGCAGTCGTCGTTTGTGAAGGGCTCGCTCTGCCAGATGTTGACGCTGTAAGTTGTCGTTTTCATGTTCGGTCTCCGTGGTGTGGGCGCGGGCACAATCCCGCGCAGTCATCTACTCAGACGCGGCAGGGCAGCGGATATTCAGATGAGCAGATGTAGACGTATCGAGATATTCGCTGAGCACCTCGATCTGGCGCAGCACTTCGCTCGCTGGGTGCGCCAGAGAAAGCAGCAAGAATGCGTAGAGCGGATTCGCGTGAAGCTCGTGGACGATGTTTTTTTCGCTCGGATTCTCAACGAACATGACTCCGAGCGCATCGTAGGCGTCGCGAAAGAGGCGGACGGCAATATCGCGCCTGGCGCTTCGTCGAAGCCGAAGTCTTTGCCACGTGTCGCTCGCCCAGCTGGCCAATACGCGGGGCGCTCGAACGGCACGGCGCGCCGACCCTTCTTCGGCGAGAGCGACGCGGGCCTGCGCGATGTCGTCGATCGAGTAGGGGAACGCCTCTCCGAGTTTACTAATCGCTAACTCGAGCGCTGACCGTTCGTCGATGTGCCATTCGTTGTGCCCCGCATGACCGGGTGATTTCCCTTCTAACTCTCCGTCTTTCAACGCGCGGAAAACCGTTGTCTTAGCTGCCTCGACGAGACGCGCTACCGCGAGTACGGTGGGGCCTTTGAACTCTGTCGACATTTACTTCTCCGGTGGGGCGGGAGCGAGGTTGGCGTATATTCAAACCGGCAGATAGAGCCCGGACGAATCCTCGGGACGCGTCGCGACGTAGTCCGCCGTGGTCGTGATCGACTCGTGGCCGAGCGAGCGCTGAATCAGGCGCAAGCTCGCGCCGCGCACGTGGGCATGCGCAGAGTGCGCGTGACGCATCCAATGGGGCGTCACCGGCTTCGAGACGCCGGACGCGCGAACCACCGCAGCGAAGAGTCGTCGCAAGCTCGACGGCGTTCGCGCGAACGGCCCCGGCTCGGACGCATCGAACGCGAGCAGAAGCGCGCGCTGGCCCACCAGTGGGGGCACCCGAACCGTGCGGTACTTCGCACCCTTGCCGCGTACGGTGATGTAGCAGCGCAATGCGTCCGTGCGCTCGACCCGGATGTCCCGGTAGCGCAGCGAGCATAGCTCGTCGGCCCGCAAACCGCCGTAGTAGAGCAAGCTCACGGACACGAATGCCCGGAACGAGTGCGCGCGCGCCGCGTCGAGGATGCGATGCACTTCCGCCTCGGTGAGTATGCGCTGGGCCTTGTCGCGCTGGCCCGCGGGAGTCGCCACCGCCGCCGCGACATTCACCTGCAGGTAGCGCACCCGCTCGGCGAAGGTGAAAAGCGAGCGGATCGCGCTGAGCTTGCGGTCGACCGTCGCGAGCTTGAAGCGCTCTTGCAACGCTTCGCGGTAGCGTAGCATGTCTTCGAGTTTCACCGCGCGAAGCGGCTTTCCGACAATGGCACGGAATTCGCGAGCGTCGCGCTCGTACGCGCGAACGGTGTTCGGCGAGCGCTTCATCGAAAGCCACAAACGGACGATCTCGTCGTCGGTCGTGGCCTCGGTCATCGCGCCGTCGAGCGGCGCTGTGAGCGCGTTCGTCATAGCAACGTCCTCTGCGATTGGCGGTCGCGCACCAGCTGGGCGATCCCGCTCGCGGTGCCCGCTGCCTGACAGCGCGGCATCGCGTAGGCGTGCGCGTCGGCCGCCGTGTCCGCACCCACAAAGGATCGGTCGAGTTCGAGCGCAGCGACGCCGGTTGCGCCGGAGCCGAAGAACGCATCGGCGACCACATCGCCCGGCTCTGTGCTTTGCCGAATGAGCGTGCGGAGCAGCGAGACAGGCTTTTCGGTCGGGTAGCCGCCGACGATACGCTTGGCGGTCAAAATGTCCGGCACGCCGAGGTCATTCAGCATACGCTTGCCCTTTTCAAAGAAGAGAATGCGCTCAGCGCGCGAGCGGTAGTGGTAGCCCATGCCGATGGCGACCTTGTCCCATATCAGCGGCTTCCAGAACCGAAACCCGGCGTCTTTGGCGATCGGAATCACGTCGAGCATCGTATCGACGTTCGTGAAGACGTACGCGTGCGTGTTGGGCTTCATGACGCGGTACACCGCCGAAAACCACTCGGGAAAGCGCGACGTCGGGAACACGTCGAACCATCGCTGGAGCCGTGTCGTCGTGCCAATCGCCCGATGATGCTCCAGCGTGTCGTACGCCGGGTCGGTGCACAACAAATCGATGCTCTCGGACGGGAGCGAGCGCAGCCATTCGATCGAATCGGTCTGACTCAGATGGTAGTAAGCGGGCATCGAAAGAGAAGATGGAGGGGTGCCCCATCGCGCAGACCCGGTGGGGCTCCGGGTGGAATCCAACCGACCACGGAGTAGAGAAGTCGGCTGGCTGCGCTGCGCGTCGCGTTTTTGTGGTTTCGGCCCTTCACCTCGACCACGGGCGAGGGGTTATGCCGCGCGCTGTGCAGCGCACTGATCTGAGCGACCCGCAGGACCGATGACATCAGCCGCAGAGACCATAAGCGGGTCAATCACCAGTCGTCGCCATACTCCTCTCCCAGCTTTTCGTCTTCGAGCATCTGTTCGGTCAGCCGTTGGCCCCGGTCGAGCGACGCCGAGACGTCGCCGAATCCGCCCTGCGGCACTGGCCCCCGCGCGAGCACGGCCATGTGCAATTCTTGCGCCTCAGCGTGCGTGACCAGTTCGAGCGCGGTGATGTCGTGCCCGTCGGTGCGCGAAAAGAGCAGGTCCATTAGGACGGATGCCTTGTCCACGATGCGGGTCCGCTCGGAGTCGGCGACGTCTCGGTGCGGCAACTCGGTGATCATTTTCGACAGACGATCGAGCATCAGCCGACTCGTGTAGAGCAGCTGGAGAATGTATGGGTCTACGTCGGGAAGGCGCTCCGTGTTGGGCAGCGCATCGACGTCCACCTTGACCGTCTTTGGAGCCGGGTCGACGACGACGGTATCAAAGCGCGGGTCGAAGGGGACGTCCTGGTCGCTTTCGAGCAAGTCTTCCACCACATACAGCGCGACGCGCAAACGGTTGATCTCGTCAGTGACCTTCTGCTTCGTCTCCGCGTCCCACAACGCGGACATTCGCCGCGCGGTGGCGGTCTGCCGCTGGACGCGGGTCGCGACCACCGAGGGCACGGTGCGAAGGAAATCGACGTCGCCGTCACGACCGACACGCTTCAGCGCTTTCTTCAAAGTCTCTGTTTTCACTTTGCTTTCTCCGAATCGACACGCTGTATCTCGCGACCGTCGAGGGCGAGAATTCGTCGCTCGTCGTTCCACGAGAAGACGGGCATGTCTTCACAGTGTTTCTTAAATTGTTCTCGACAGTTATCTGTACCCCGGCCACCGGGGAAGGCGATCATTACCAGACGCGGGTCCGCCAGAAAGGGGTCGGCCTGCCGACGACGGTAATCGCGCATCGCCTCGATGCACATCGCCGCGTTCCGGCGCGGCCCGGCGCTCTTGCCGTACCGCTTCCACGACGCGGGGAACACCCGCTTTGCATCCGCAATCTGCACGTTTTCGGGCGCGACATCGCGCAGCAAGTCCATCAGATCCTCGCCCCACCAGTTTTCGGCAAGGCGATCGGCACCGATCGGGCACCCGCCCGAGATCAATTCGAGCCAGACGTGCTCGACGTCCGGCGAGGGGATCGCGGCGAGATACCGGCGCACCAGATACGACATCGCGAAATCGACAGCGAGCGCGTCGCGGAAATCCCGGCCTCCGGTGACGAGGATGGTGACTGGCCAGATCATGATTCCGACGCCTCCGAATCAGCCGATCCTGTCGTTAATTCCGACAGCGCAACGGCCGCACTTTCCAATTCAGCCAGTGCGACAGCGAGCTTACGAATCAGCTGCCACTCGGAATTCCGATAAGCCGACTGAACAAACACGGACGGAGCTTTGAGATTGTGTCGGTTGTTCTCGATGTACCTCTCTGCATGCTTGCGGACCAAGAAGAACGCTCCCTCCACGGGTGCCCGTTCGTCTTTGAAGAATGCACGCACATACGTCTCCCCCCCGACCACGAATTCGATCTCGTACGGGTCGTCGTGAGAAAGCAGTTCGAGGGCCTCGTGCAGTTTGTCATCGCAGCGGTCTTCGACTTCTTCGCCCGTGTCTGAGTTGATCCACAAATGCCCGGTGGCGGCGTCGCTGGTGACATTCCAGATCCGTCGGTCCTGCATTACGGCAAAAACGGGATTGGCAGTGCATGCGTTGTCTTGGGCAGTAACCTCAGCGCCCCATTCCGCCAATTTTGCGATGTCGGCCCATAACTTGTCAATGCCGTCGCCGTGAGCTTCGCGCAACGCTTGCGAAACGAGATATGCGCGCGATAACATTACTTATCACCCACCGGCTCGGTTTCCGCCACAGCTGGGAGAGCCCGGCTTTGAAGCACTTGCTCAAGCGTAGCCGAAGAGTCGGCTATCAGATCAGGCACGCGATTAACGTCCAAGGTCGCCACGAGCCGCACGGACACGTCACGGTGCTTGATCAACTTCGCCTTTAGTTCGACGTACTGTTCGGGCGTGAGCGCTGGCGCGTCCACACGCTCCCACGTGAGCGCTCCCACGAGCCTGTTGTACTCACGGAAGGATTCGGCCCATTCGTCGAACACTACCTGCTCGGCCTTGCTGAGTCTCATTCGGATAGCTCCATTGTTGGTCGGATTGCGCGAGCCATTCGTCGCGCGTTTGGGGCTTATCGCAGAAAAGTGGGAGCGCTGCAAGCACTCTTACGCGTGCAGTTCGACGACAGCTTCGATGGCCGTTTCGACGTCCTCAAATTCCCACGCCTCGTCATCTACCACGACCACCCATTTCAGCTGGCCGTGATCATGTGCAGCTGCCAAGACCACGTTGCGCGGACTAACCCACATGATCCACTGTTCGTCCAGTCGCATACCGCTAACCGCAGCGCAGACGGGTGCTCCCGCTATCAGCGCATTGGCAATCATGCCCCTCCAACGCTCGAACGTCTCGGAACATTCGATGATCGGCTCTCCAGCATAAATGACGAGGGGGCCAGTGCGACCTTCGACGCACACCTCTTCTCGGGTCTGTCCTGTCCAGCGGTGAAAGTCTGGATTGGTCAACCACTCGACGTCAAAATTGCTGGTCAAGCAGGCATTCGTGACGCGTTTGAACTTTGGTATCTTGTTCCACAATTTCGATATTTCGTCAGTCATCCTTTCAGTCTCCTGTACGCGTCATTGATCTCTTTCATCTTCTCGGCGTCCCCGCCTCGATCGGGGTGATGCAGCTTCGCCAGCGCCTTGTAGGCTGCATCCACCACCTCGGGGGGCGCGTTCGATCCGACGCAGAGCACCGCGTGTGCGCTCGACGGCGAACCGCTCGACGAGGACACGGGAGGCGGGGGTATGTTCAAGCTCGGGTCGAGCGACAGGCGCGAGCACGTGTCCAAGATCGTCTGCCAGCGCCATTCGATGCCGCCGAGACCGCCCCGCTCGATCATCCGCTGGGCGTCGTAGATGAGGGTGACGAGCGTATGAATGTTCGCTTCGAGCTTGCGGCTTCGCGCACGGTACTTCTTCGCGGAAACCTGCAGCTTTTTCGCGCGAGCCAACAAACGCTCGTACTTCTCGATCAGATCATCGTTTCGCTCGCCTACCGCATCCGACGACGACGGCGGCGACGACGTGGGCGGCGGCGTGGACCGGGGTACGCGTCCGCTCGTAGGGGGCCGCCCCAGCAAATCCTCGACGCGCTGGATCTGGACGCGTTCGGAGTCGGCACCGATGACCGAATGGATCAGCCGCCCGATGAACGTGCCGAGCCCGTGCCCGCGCCCGAGTAGCGTTTGCGGGATCTCCTCGATGCGGAAGTGCACGCCATGAATCACGATCTCAAAATCGTCGAAGTGACGACTGAGCACGTCACCAATCGTCATCACCTCCGAGTCGTAGATGTGCCACGCCCGGTAGCCCGTGCTCCATTCACGAAAGCTGGACTGGATCGCCGCCTTCATCGACGCCAGAAAGCCCTCGTCGTAGGGCACGCGATACCGCGTGTAACGCTTGTCCGGCAGCAAGATGATCGAGACGAGCCTCACACCCGCTCGCCTCCCCGTGCGCGCTCACGTGCGCACGACCGGGTAACGCCATTACGCATCGGGCACCCATACAGTGAAGGGGACATCGACCAAGCCGACGCGCCAAAACCAGCGGTCCCGCTGGCGCTCGCAGCCTTCGATGACTGCTGAAAGCGCGCCCGCTTCATCGGACGCGACGAAGCGAGCACGCGCGCGGTCGTCGTAGGCGACGTACACGAATTGGCCGGTCAAGAATGTCGTCGGGCGAGCGTTCGCCGCCGAGTAGTATCGGCGACGCGAGGGGAGTGTCGATGTCATAGCGTGCGGGCGAGAGCAGCGTGAAGATTCTCCCCTGCGTCTACCCGAGCGCGGACCAGCTCGGCAACGTCCGGCTGATAGAACTCCAGCATCTCGTATAGCTCGGCGTCCGTATACCGGCGCTCGCGAAAGAAGCGCGAGGCCGGAAAGCGCTTGCCGATGCGGCTGGCTACCGCGCGGATGTGCGTGTCGATTCGGGTCACGGTACTCATCGGGTATCTCGGGGGACGTGGGTGTCAGCGCGGGCACAATCCCGCACGCCGTACGCGAGATGTACTTGACCTTTCTTGCGCTGTCAACTACCGTCGCCACATTGACGCCGTGCGTGCACCGCGTCACTCTTAGCGCAGCCACGCTCGGACGGCTTCGGAGCCAACGTCCGAGTCACCGAGGCGAGGACGCGCGTCTGCTCACTCACACGCCATACCCTGTGGCGGCCCGTTACCCTCGTAGGCGCGTTGTCTTCGCCTCCCTTGAATATCTGGACGCTCGCCGCGTCTATGCCAGTGAACCGCACGGGATTGTGCCCGTGCCCAGCCAAAGGATACTACCATGAACGCATCGAATCACAGCCCGAAGCTCGCCCGCGTGCTCGCCGGGGTTGCGAAGGACGGCGACGTCAAGCTCGCCATTCACGACCCGGCTGCCGGGTACTGGACGGCCTACTTCACGACAGAGTTGGGCGCGCTACGCGTGTACCACGCTTACGGCGGGGCCGACACGTTCGGCACGCGGCGAATTCAGCGCATTGAAGCTGGCCCGCTGGCCGGTTGCTACTCCCTGACCACGTTCCAAGAGGGCTCCCGATGAACAAGAACACCCTGACAACCCTTCTATTGGCCGCGACCGTCACGCTCGCCGCGAGCGTGTGGGCAGGCTGCTGCGACCCCGAGACGGACGTCACGACCGACGCCGGGGTCGGCCCCGACGCGTCGCACGACGCCTCCACGGATGCCGACGCCGAGACCGACGCGACCGAGCCATCGTCGCTCCGATACCGCATGGGGTGCTTCCCCCGTTACGGCGAGCAGCAGCTCGCCCGTACCGCCGCCAGCCCGCGCGGGGACTTCGTATGCTGCGAATACCGCAGCCTCGAAACCGATCCACCGCAAGAGCCGCAGCTGTACTGCGGCACCCGCGACGACATCGGGCAGGATAGCCCGTTCTTCGCGGTCGAGACGCCCTGACCTTCCCCACCCCAACCGCACGGGGTTGTGCCCGTGCCACACCACGAGAGAGACCATGACAGTCACCAACATTCACGAGATCGCCCAAAGCACCCGCGCGATTCTGTGGAGTAACGCGGACGGATACGCGATCGCGCTCGGTAACACCGCGCCCGGCTTCGACACCAGCGTGAACCTAGCGCGGGTCGAGGTACACGCCTTCGTGCCCGCCAGCGCGGTCAACACCTCGAAGCATCACCCCACCACATTCCGCCCACGTCGGAACGGCGAGCCGATGACGCTGGCCGCCACCTTCGACGTGATGGTGCCGGGCGCAAAGCTCACCGGCCCGCAGTATGTCAACCACGAGCCCGTGGTGTTTCAGCTGAGCGACGCATTCGACGCCGCGCGCGACATCGCCGACCGCATCTTCAGAGCGCACGACAAGTTTCGACGGCTTTGCGCCGCGCCGGACGTGCCCGCGACCGACGACGAGCCGGATGAGTCGACGAGCAGCGTGGACCGGGCACGGGACGCAGCCGCCCGATTGAATATCGAGCGATGCGCCGCGTCTGAGTGAGTGAACCGCGAGGGATTGTGCCCTCGCCCAGCAACAGGAGACCGCCATGACGACCCGAACCGACCTCGAAGCTGCCGCCGCCCACCTCGACGCAACCGAATGGGACGCGGACACGCACGCCTACTACGACAAGGCAACACGAACCTACTACCGCGTCTCGAACGGCGCGCTGGCTGCCCTTGGTGAACTGCTCCGCGACGACGACCCCGACATCCGGAGGGACGCCATCTCCCACTGGTGCGCGGGAGCCGGGAGCGACGCTGAGCCGATGGACGAATGGGGCGACCCGGCATTCCACATCGACGACCCGAACGCGCTCGACGGTTTCGGCGAGCGCTCCGACGAGTCCAAGCTCGCCGTAGCCAAGCAGCTTCAAGAATTCATGTTCGACTGCCACGATCTGCCCGTCGCTTGCTCCGGCCCCGAGTGGCACCTTGTCGAGCGCATCATCGAGGCGTTCGACGGACGCCCGGACCGGGGCGACGGTTGGGCCGACGCCGACGACCGCATCCAGAACGGGGCATGCGCAGCCCTGCCTGCCGCCATCTACGAAGCGCTGGGCATCCGGGTCCGCGCGACCGTGAGCGTGACGCGCAGCTGACACCGCCTCCGACCCCCCCCCGGTAGCCCCGCTGCCGGGGCTTTCTGCGTTCAGAGCAGCCCCAGCTGGCCCTCGGGCACGGACGGCTTCGACGCGGCGCTCGGCGGTCCACGTCGCCATGCCCGCGCTCGCAGATGCGCCACCAGCGCGTGCCGCGTCTCTAGCTCGATGCCCACGCTGCGCCTACGGGCGAGCATCGAGCCGATCAAGGTCGAGCCGCTACCTGCATAGGGGTCGAGCACGACGCCGCCCACGGGGCACACGAGCGTCACCAGATAGCGCATCAACTCGACCGGCTTGACCGTCGGGTGCGGGTTCAGCCGAGACGAATGACTCGGCAGACCGGCGCGCTCCCGCGTCGCGTCATCCCAGCCCGCGAAGGCGTCGAGGCCGTGGTCGCGCTCGGCACCGTGTGGTTTCGCCGCATAGAAGAATCGGACCGCACTTCCCGCGTCCGCAAACGTGTCGACCGTCCGAGGTGTCCACCCACCGGACCACCCGTTCGACACAATAGTGCCGGAAATCCGCCCCGATCGTGTCACGGGAAACTCGGCGCGCACCGACTCGGAGCCATCGTGCAGGACGTTCGCGGGGTAACGCCCGCGTGCGTCTCCGCCTCGCGTGCCCGGCCTGCCGCCGAAGTTGGTCGCACCGCGCTCCCGGTAGCACCGCTTCGCGCTCGCTTCGCCGTCTCGGCTCTGACTCTCCGACGTCGGCACCCGGCAGGCATCGACGTTGAGCCCGCCCGTCCCGTGGCGCGCGATGGTCTCGTCGATGGTCCCGTCGAGCGGCGCACGCGCCATCACGATCGGCTCGTGCGCGGGCTTCAGCTGGTGCTTGTGCTTCGGCATCCCTTGGCCGTAGATCCACATCAGCATGTCGCGGATCTCGAATCCCGCCTGCTCGACCGCCCGCGCCATGCGATGATAGGTCCGCGTGCCGCCGAACGAGAGCAGGTGTCCGCCCGGTCGCAGCACGCGAAGACACTCGCGCCAGACGTCCGTCGAAGGCACGTCCGCGTCCCACTGGTTGCCGAGAAAGCGCAGCCCGTAGGGTGGGTCGGTCACGACCGCGTCGACCGACTGCGACGGCATTGCGCGCAACACCGGGAGGTTGTCGCCGACGAGGATGCGGGGAGGATGGTCGAGCATTACCAGCGCACTGTGAAGCGGTAGCCGAGCATGGCGCGATTCCACGTGGACTCGACCGTGTATCCGTGGTCCTCCAAGAATCGCCTCAGCATGGGGCCTTCGGTGCCCGTCGCGTCGTCGAAGAAAAATCCGGTCTCTACCTCGCCGCGCTCTCCCGCTCGGGTGATCTGCGCGGCGATCCACGACGCCGGGGCGTAGGTAGACGTCTTTCGGAGTTGGTCTGCATGGGGAAAGTCGGTCATGTCGGCTTCCGGGTTGTCCACCAGCACCACTTGGCAAAACGGGGCGACACGCCCCACGTCTGCCGGGCCGGGGAGAAGTGAAGGTCTGCCATCGGGATTCCCACGTCGAGCGCGAGGCCCGCGACCCGGTCGGTAAGCGCATTCGGGTACGGGAACACGCTCGTTACGCGCGCGATCACGCGCACGTCGAAGCTGCTGTACCGCTTCACCGTCACGGTCTCTGCGATCGCGACCGTGCCATCGCCGCAGGGGATCGACAGCGGAGCGCCCTGCTGGGGGATCTTCATCGCACCGCGTCGCGCGACTTGCGGCGAGCGAGCTTGCCGAAGTTGACGAACTCGCGCGAAAGACGGTTCGCCAGCACCTCTTCCATCGGCTCCAGCGAGCCGAATTGGCTCTCGCAGCGGATGACGTTGAACACCATGCGATGCTCGCCCTTGTTGGCCGCATCGAGGTAGTCTTTCAACTCGAAGTGCCGCACGTGGTAATCGTCGATGATGACGTCGCGGGCCTGCTCGGGATGCGCGGCGTTTTCCTTCATCTGTTGAATGAAGCGGGTGAGCATCCAATTACGGGCCACCGGCAGAAGCGTCTGCATGCCATCGAACGTCTGCGGGCCAAGACCCGCTTCTTCGCAGTACGCTTTGACGGACAGCACGAGGGGTCGGATGCCGACCTGCTGCTCTCTGCCGAGCGCAATGATGCTGGCCAGCGTCGAGCGGCCACTCTTCGGCATGCCGCGCAGAAGGAATAGGGTCGGGTCGTTAGCTGGGGGGGGAGTCTTCATGGCTCTCCAGAGCGGTTTCGATGATAGTAAGGATTGCGCCCACGTCACGGCTGTACTGACAGGAGATCAACTCCCGCCCGGTGTTGTAGGCGCACAGCCCCGACGTCTGCGACGGGGCGCGAGAAGTGAACGCGCCGAGCGCTCGGACGCCCGCGTCGATGACGTCGCAGTTCGCGAGACCATCGGGGCAGTGATAGCCGGGCACGATCTGCATCGCGCCGACTTCGCCCGCGCTTCCCTCGGCGTCGGGTAGCCAGCGAGATTCCTTCCATCCGACCGCGATCGCGAGGACCGGGTCGACGCCGTGGGTCTCGGCGGCTTCCATGATCGCCTCGCACGAAGCGATCATGTCGTCACGCTGGGGATGCGCGTCGTACCACGCAGAAGCGGCGACGGTCAGAGCGGAAAATGCGATTTCGCAAACCATAAGCTCACAGGAACATGAGGAGGATAGCTGCGGCCCCAAAGAGGCCGCCGAGAACGCCTGCTACAAGATCGTCCATTTCTTGTCTCTCGTTTTCTTGCGTCGGCACAACCCGACGCGGGGGGGCGTTGGTTGGATTACGCTACTCGTTGATGTCGTTCCCCATCCACTTGTTATACATCATGCGATGCAGGGATGCGCACACCGCTTTGTAGGTGGTGGCAGACCCGTCGGCGAGCGCAAACTCGACTGCATCGTGCTGCCGGATATGGGCGTTCAGTAACTCTATCGGTCCGCACACCGGAGTCGGTGCGTAGTAGCCATGTGAGAAGACTTCCCTCCCTGTGGGCGTTTTCTCGTAGGAGCCGTCGCGTGAGACGCGACGGGAAGTGTACTCCCAGCCGATTTCGGTTCGCTGGACTCGCAGGACTTCAAGGACAGTTCGCTCGTTCATTTCACTCTCCGTTGCTGGGCGAGGGCACAATCCCTCGCGGTTCACTCACATAGACGCGGTGCGTCTACGAATATTCACCCGCCGAACAGGGTCTCCGCACCACGCGCCGCGTCCGCGAGCGGAATGACCGCTCCGGTGCCCACGTTGATCGCCACGAGCCCTTCGGTCGGAGTCGTTTTCGCGAAGGCCACGATGTCTAGCTCGTTGCAGACCCACCGGATGACCGACGCGTAGCCTTCCCGCACAATGGCGATCGCGTAGCGCGTGTCCGGGGGCGGAGGCGTGTCCTCGTCGTAGACCACGTGAAGGTTCGCCGCATCGGCCAACTCTTCCTCGCTCGCCCAATACTCGACGACACGGTTCGTGTCGTCGCCGACCGCGCGTCGCACGGTCTTCAACGGTCCATTTTTTGAGGCCCGTTCGGTCGAAAGCGACGGGGACACGCGGATTTTCTTGCGGCTCATTGAATAAATGGGGTAGCTTTCGAGAAAGAAAGTGTGACCGGAACGTACCAGCATGAACGCAAGCCAGCAAGACATTCTCGACGACGAGCGCGTGCCCAAGCTCACGCGCGACCAGATCATGCGCCTTCCCGAATACGTCTACCCGAAGCACATGAATCGAAAACAGCAGCAGTTGTTCGAGGCCGTCATCCGGAGCTTCTGGAAGCGCGGCTACGGCCCAACCGTCGGCGAGATTGCGGGCACCTTTGGGTGGAATCCCTCGCTCGTCCACTACCACATGACGCGCCTGAGACACGCCGGGCTCTTGCGCAAAGGGGACGCCCCCGACCGCGTCGGACGCCAAGACGTGCCGCGTGCGCGACCGCCGATCTCGAAGACGCAATACATGCTGACGACGGCGCGGTAGCGTCACGCCTTCACCGTCTCTTCCGCGCCCGCGTACACGGGGCGGACCTTGCCGAGATCGCCCGCGAAGAGGCGAGCCGCCAATTCCCCGCGTTTGCTGCCAGCGCCCACCGCCACCCAGCGATCGTCGCCCGCACGCTTCGCTTCCCATCCCACCGGCTCTCCCCAAGCGCGGGCTTCTGCAGCCCGAGCGTCGGCGAGGACGCGCGCCCTCGCCGCCCGAACCTCTGTTTCTATCGCCGCCCGTCGCGCTTGGTCTAGCCGCTGCCGTACTTCCGGCGAGCGCGTATCGAGGATCACCGTTTCGCCGTCGTCAGCGTAGTATACGACACCATCCGTCGGATGGAACGCGAGACTGTGCCCCCCTCGCTCGGACTTGACGTGGATATGATTCGACGCCGAGGCGATATGGCCGCGAAAGGCCAACTTGCCATTCGACAAGTACACCTCGACCAGCCGACCACGCTTGGCCGGGACACCGTAGGAATCGCGGATGTACTGCATGCTCATTCGTGGTCTTCGATCAGCTGAAACCACTTTTCGACCCACTTTTGAAGCGTCTGATCGTCGAGGGGCTCTCCCTTTCCGTGAATCGAGGCGATCTCCCATTGAGCGAGCAGGCCCGTGACGTAGTGCGCTTGACGGAAGACGTCGCTTGCGTCGACGTCGGCGCACACCCGCACAGCACGGCTGACCGAGGCGAAAGAGTCGGTCCAAGCACCACCCGGACGCCGACGACCATCGAAGCGGGACTCCCCGTGGTTAGCGCGATGCCAAGCGCAAATCTGGCCGACGACGTCACCAAATCTCACAGATCGCGTGTCGGTAGCCAGATCAAAGGTGCTCTTGGCCCGAACACGCGCAGCGCCTTGAGCGCACTTCTCGGCCAGCGCATCAGCCTGATAAGGAGCGCACCACGACAACAGACAACCACTTGACTGACTGTGACGAATCTGAAGCTCCACCTTGTCTTCGCGACCAAACCCGAATTTCTTGCCTTCGTCCGTGACAATTTTGATACTCATTTTGTGTCCATACTTTCAAAACAGTGCTGAAAATTCACGGAGGGGGCACGCCTTCCCTGCATCCTTATTCGTCGTCCTCGAACGCGATCTGAAATTCCATGATCGGCGGCATCTCGCTTGCGGGCGAGGTCATGCACGATCCACGTGCCCGCGCAGTGATCGATCTGCACCTCGGCAGCCTCCAGCGCGTCGAACACCGATTGCAGCCGACGCCACAGGGGGTCAGTTGGCTTGAGCGCATATGTCGCCATCGTTTTCCTTTGGGTCTGGCGAGAGCACAACCTCTCGCGGGGTAGGGACATTCTATCGCGTCGCGGATCGCCACGAGACGTGAAACTCGACGTCATTGTCGTCGGAAGCGTCGCCACGAGGTTTGTAGCGGGCTTCGACGTCATAGGCCGACTCTTCGAGCGCTTCGACGATCGAAAGCGTGACCGTGCCGGGCAGGTTCAACAGGCACTCAACCGACATCGATCCCGTGTGCGCCGATCTCCGCACCGCAGCGGTGATTTCGTCAAGCGCCTCATCGATCTTGCTCTGGTGCGCGGCGACCGCCAATTCCCGTGCTTCGTACGCGTTCAAAATGCTCATCTAGCTGCTCCATCTTGGCAGGTCATCGTGAAGACGTCCGTCGAGCAGGCGACCCGCCGCACCTTTGCCTACGGACAGAAACGGGTGCCACTTTTCATTCGTCGCATGCGTCGAAGACACCAGCCCGGCTTGTGCGCCGTTCTCGTGCGTCCAGAACAGCGCATCCTCGCCATCCGGGTACGCGCCCGTGTCGAAGTGGTCGTCTGACCACGGGGCGTGCTCGCCCCATTGCTTGAAGAAAAAGGGCACCTTCTCGTTCGCGCACTCGTCGCGAATCGTGCGCGCCCACGTCGGGTGCAGCGGGCGAGCATGCCGCCCTCCCGACTCGCCGCCGACCACGACCCAATCGACGCCTCGTAGCCACGGGTCGTGAAAGGGCACGCCGAGTGCGGCGGGGATCGACTGGTCGAGGTTCGCGATGCCGACGCTGTCCTCGTGCACCGTGCCGAGCCATTTGGCGATCGTCACCCCCCCGATCAACGGCTCCATCGAGAGCCACCGAATCACTGCCGGGATACGCAGAAGCCACGGGATGCGGGTATCCGCCGTTTCCTGATTCTCGACCGAAACGCCGATCCAGACGTTCGGCAGCGGCCAGTCGTTTCGAGCGAGAGTCATTTCCCACCGTCTCGGCCAGTGCATATCGTGTGGCGCCGTCTGCTCCGCCGCCGCAAAGAGGACGTCGTCCACATACGGGTCGCCCACCTTCCAGCGCTCCGGGCCGGACCATTGCTTTTCGGCCCACGCAAACCATCGCGCTGCGCGCTCCGGGCGCTTCGTCAGCACTTGGAACTGGTGATGTCTCGCCGCGCTCATCGCGCCGAACACCGCGAGGATGTACTCGTCGGGGATGTCCTCATGGAAGATGTCGCTCATCGAGTTGACGAAAATGTGCCGGGGACGCTGCCAGCGCACCGGCTGCAGGAGCTTTTCGGGCACGAGCCGCACCTTGCCGTTCCAGCGCCCGCGATCGATCGTGCCTTCGTACGGCTGCCCGGCCCCGCAGAACCGCTTTGCCTGCGTCTCTGCGTAGCAGAACTTGCACCCGCCGCTCACCTTCGAGCAGCCCCGCGTGGGATTCCACGACGCGCTGGTCCATTCGATCTTTGTCTTATCGCCCATCCGTCATTCCTCGCTCGTTGTGGAGTCCACCGCCCCGCGCTCACAGTCGGCCTGCCGCGACCATCCAACGTGGCCGCAATTCAGGCATTCGTACTCGACGCGGTATTGAAGGGCTCGCGGGTGCCCGTTGCCTTGTTGGGCCTTTGTCAGCGCTCGACGACGCCCCGTGAGCCGCCACCGCAACACGGCGTTCGGCATCTTCGCGATGCCTCCATAGCGCTTGCGACACTTGGAGCACGCGAACGTCAGCGGAAAGCCCGTACCGGGGGAGTGATTGCCCATCACCAGTCCCCGCCGTCGTTCGGGATGCCTGCGATGACGTCTACCGAGAAGTCGGGGTCGACGCCTCCCGAAGGGGTCATACCTGGCGAGCCGTCCGACTTGTACTTCATGACCCACAGGGAGCCGCTCCCTGAGAACAACCAGAGAGACTTCGGCCACTTCTTCGCCAGACGCTTCAACGAGCGGATGGAGGCTAACTCTTCTTGCGTCAAATCCAAGTCCTTCATCCCAATGGCCCTCGATCTTCAAGCTCGAAGCGCCCGTCCAAGAACTCCTTTTTCTCGCGCGCCCACACACTGCACGCGTGCGATCGGGACTCAGGAGCATCGACGTACACTACGACATCACGTCCTTCGATGTCTCCGCCCTGCCCCGAGGCGACCGCGATGATCTCATACACGGTGCCGCGCTCTTTGTGCCGCCAGCGCTGGCCCACGAGAACCAGTGAGTCTGAATCCTGCCGGAATTGGGCCATGACCCGTACCGTGTAATCGCTCATGACTCGCTCCGAATCACGGTCAGCCCCGGCGTCGCAGCGCACCGCTGTCGCGCTTCGCGCATCGTGCGAAGGACCAGCGGCAGTTGGCGAACGTCCGGAGACACCATCATCTGAAAGTAGTCGTCTTTGCGCGTCTCGACGTTGTAGCCGCCCGTCCGGTGTGCCTGCACACGCCAGTAGTCCCCGCGACGTTCCGGCTCCAAGCGCAGCACAAGCTCCGCCTCGATCAGACGCCCCGCGTCCTCATCCTCGGTGCGGGACCAGTTGCGGACGGGCGCAATCTGCTCCAGCGCCAACACCCACCGAGCGCGCGTGCGCTCGACTTCGGTCTCGTGCATCGCGATGCGCTGCTTCACCATCGTCACCCACTCGTCGCGCTTGTCTGCGCACCACTCCTCGCCGTACGCATCCCACGAGCTACCGACGCCCGAGACGCCGTAGAGGTCGTCGATTAGCTCGTCGACGATCTCGTCGGCAAGGGATCGCTTTCGCTGGGGCTCGGCGGGCTCGGCGAGCTCGGGCGCGTTCGCGTCATCCGACGGCGCATCCGTCTCGCTCTGCACGACGCCATTATAGCGGATCTTCGTGGACCCGATCCGGATGACGTCGCCCTCGTTGATCGGCACCTTTCCGTGAATTTTCGCGCCTCCAAGCCACGTCCCGCGCCCGGTTCCCAAGTCGTAGACACCGCCCACGTTGCCGTCGAACTCGATCATCGCATGTGTGCGCCCAGCCTCCGGGTCCGTGATGCTGATCACATTATGCCGATGGCTGCCGATACGGACAAAGTCTGCCGTCGTGCGGACGATTTCGGAGCCACCATCGGGCGAGACCACTGTAAACATTCGCTCAGTCATTCGTACATCCTAAAGTGAAGGGTTATCTGTGATTCACACTGCGTCGCGCGATCTCGTGATGCATACCCCACTTGCCCGTCGCGATCCCCGAAAGCACCGCGAAGATGCCCGTCCAGACGAACTCGAAGAAGCGCGACAGCGGGAAGCTCCAGATCATCATCCACCAAAAAAGCTGCATGGACACCACGTGAAGCGCGGCCCAAAAACGCAGCCGTTCGGCCTGCTGGCTCTCGTCGATCCGCTCCAGCTTCCGCGCAAAATAGCTCGACGAGCACAGCACAAGCACATTGCATGCCATGATGACGACCATAATCATTGCGGCGAGTCTCCCGGCTCAGTCGTCGTCGGGCGCTGCCAGCCCGCCAGCGCGGCCCCGCTTGCAGGCTGAGAGCCCTTGGGTGCGGTCTCGTCCATGAAGGCCGCCTCGAACGTATCGAAGACGCGTAGGCCATCGACCACGAGGTAGCCCTCGTGCCCGGCGATGCTGACGTGCATCGGCTTGCTTTCGCCCATCGGGTAGACCACGCGCTCGATTGCGATTGCGGGAAACAGGCACGTCACCGGGATCGCCTTCTCGGCGCCGTGCGCGCGGACATTGATCAACAGGATGTGCTTCATGGTCTGCGCTCCGGTTGGCCTGCTGCGCCATCGATCATGCCCATCGCGAGCGCCATCCCGAACGGCCCCATTTGCCGCAGACGAGCGATGAAGCGCTGGCGACGATACCACGACTTGCGAATGCGGTTTACGTCGATGCCAAGCGGGGAGCCCGGCCCCGTCCACGTGTCGGTGTACTGGTGCAGCTGCCAGTCCTCCCACGGCTCCGGCACACGGCGCGGCCGGTCTACCCCGTACCACGGAATCCACAGCGGATGCGCGGCCAGCGATTCGTCGACGGCCAGATGCGCCAGCGCGAAGTAGTAGCCGACGTAGATGATCGCCTTGCCATTGCGCCGCGAGCGCGGGAGCTTTCTGCGCAGCGTGCGCAGAAAGCGTCGCGACCACGCACGCAAGCGCTCCGGACCGGGGATCATGATCTGCCCAGCCCCCGGAGCGTGCGTGACGATATTCGCGGGGTTGCTGTGCACGACGCCCGATCCCGCAGGCACTTCGAGGTCGAGGACGTGCGGCAAGTCGGTGCGCGGCAGGCTCATGATCTGCCGAGCAAACCACGACGACTCCCGCTCGGCGTCGAGCAACACGTCTGCCTGCCCGACGTCGTTTTTGACGACGATGTCCGGGCGCGCGAAGTGATACAGGCCGACCATCATGCCCGCCTCGGATGCCTGCGTGATGTGCGAGCGGGCGTGACGCGCTTTCCACGTCGTGCCCTCGCTCGCTTTGACAAAGCAGACCCGCATCCGCGCATGGCTATACAGCTTGCGGTAGTCGAGATCTGCAGGGTCTTGCCAGTCAGACACATCCATGCCCATGACGATGTCGGCGGGAATAGCCATTCGTCTCCTTCGATAATCAGGAATTTGTGGATAGCTGGATAGCGCGGGCATCTCACCCGCTCGGACCGTGTTTCACTTGCGCCTTTACGGACGCCCGCAGTTCGTACAGTCTCGCTTGCTCTGCGGACACTTTCGTGAACCCTACCCCGCCGCGCGGCTTTGTTCAACCTTTTTTGCGCCTAGTCCGCAGGAAGGCCCGCGTCCGGCGCTTCGGCGCGCTCCTCGGTCCCCTCCATCGCCTCGAACGCCTCCACAGCGGCCTCGGGCGTGAGGACGGGCTCAGGGGGGGCCGCGGCCCCAAAGATGACCGACACGATCGTCACCACCGCGCTCACCGCGCCCCCGACCGCCGTCGCCCACGCGATCGTGCGCTTCGTCCGCTCCTTCTCCGCCGCCTCTGTCACTGCGATCGCGCGCTGCTGCTGTTCTCGGAAATCGTCCATCATCTCGTGCTGGGTGCGCAACTCCGACTCGACGCCGACGAGCGTCGCCGTGAGCTTGGCCATCTCGGCGGGCAAGTCGGCGAGGCGCCCGATGTCGGTGCGCAGCTGTGCGACTTGCTCTGCCGTTCTGGCTTCCATTCGCGCGATTTCCTTTTCGTTCATCGTCGCCCGGTTGTTCGTGCTCTCCAGTTGACGCTGAAGGCCGCTAATCTGGCGAATGATGAAGTCGTGCGTCGCACTTTGGTCAGTCATGGTCGGTCTCACCAGACGTGCGCGCTCGCACCGGACGCTGAATATATACACCGCGTGGGCACAGTCGCGCGCGATTCATACTACGAGATAGCGCAAGGGGTCGCCAGAGTGAAGATCGGGCGGCAGAGCTGATAAGCTGAACCAGGCGCCGCGTCGAATCTCCGCGCTCGGGGGCACCGCGACGAGGCGGGCCAGACGGCCCGGCATCTCCAGCACGTACGCATGCACCGTACGGCGATCCGAGGGCAAAGTCGAGAAATAGCGAAGAAAGGCGGGCGCCACGAACACCCCGGTTTCCTCGTATAGCTCGCGGGACGCGGCCACGCGCGGGCTCTCCCCTGCCTCCACGTAGCCGCCCGGAGACGCCCAGCGCCCGTCCGACCGCTCGACAAGCAGCACCGCTCCTCGATCCGGGGACCAGACCGTCACCACGCTCGCGTGCCTACGCTTCCTCATTCGGCATCCGCCTGCTCCGCCTGCTCGGCTGCCCGATACGCCTCGGCGTGCTCGGCGTGCTCGGCTGCGAGAGCATCCATGTCCACGGCTCCGAAGGACGCACCGAACACCTGCTCGAAGGCTTCGCGGCGCGGGTCTTCGACGTCGGGCGCGTCCAAGCACAGGATCGCGTAGCGCTCGCAGACGGCCTCGATTCGTCCCTGATTCCGGTCATGTAACGTCTGTACGCGGTTCGCCATGAAAAGGTTTCCATTTTTGGTTGCCGAGGCTATATTGGCCGCCGAACTCGGTTTGTTCAAGGGTGTGTTGAACAAACCGCCTGTACCATCCTTTCGACACGGAATCTACCCATGAGCACGATCCTCACCACGCAGGGCCAGAGCGTCACGCGTCCCGCCAATGCCCGACAGATCCGCAGCAGCTTCGCGAACACGAACTGGCGCTGGAGCAGCATCGAGGCGCTCCTCACTGCCGCGAATCAGGCCGGGACCGCCTTCGAGGCGTTCACTCTCGGAGCGTTGGAACAGACCAACGCGGAGATTTTCCTCTTCTCGAACGGCCCCGCAGCCAAGCTCGCGATCAACATGACGGGCGGCGCGACCTACCGGGGCGTGTTCGCGAATCTCTGCGAAGGCGCCAGCGCGATCGCCGGAGCCATCGACTCCCAGCCCGGCGAGTACGTCGACTATCAGGAAGACAATAGCGAGCCGGCGACCGCCGTGGTTGGCTACGTCTATCGGACCGGGGGCTCGTCCTTCATCCCCGTTGAGGGAGGCGCGTTCATCGTCGCCGACACGAACTCGGCTCAGGTCGACGGCATCGCCTCGACGCCGACCCTCGTCAACGACGCAGCACGCGTCGGGGCCGAGGACTACATCGGCCTTCGCCAGATCCTCATCGACGAAGCCACGTGGGACGCCAACGCTGCCGACATCGCGACCGGCAACGCGGCGAACCCGCTCAGCGCGGGTCGCCCGTTCGTCGTCAACCTCGGTCTCGACAACACGCAGGCCGTGGTCGTCGGTATCCACAGCGGCTTCACGCCGCCTGCCTGATCCGAGCTTGGCCTCATAGCGTGTCCGAGCACGCTCGGCCAGTGCATCGCGAGCCCCGGTTGCGGACACGACCGGGGCTCGCTCCCGTTTTGGTCTGGTGTGACGGTTGTGACGGCGATCTGTGACGGCTGTGACAGTTGTGACGGACGGGCCGTGACGCGGAGTGCCGATCAAAAATCAGAAGGTTGCTTTTTTTACACCGGATCGGCTATTTTGCGCGTCATGGAAACCGATACCGAACACATCGACTGGAGCGCACTCCCGCTGGGCGAGATGACCGACCGGGAGATCGCCGAGCAGATTGGCGTCTCGCGAGACTGCGTACGCTATCACCGCAACCGCCTCAACATCCCGCCCGTCACGCCCGGAAGGCCGAGCGTGACCGACTGGAGCGCGGTCGATTTCAGCCGACCGAGCCGCGAGATTGCAGACGAGATCGGCGTCTCGCCACAGGCCGTGCGCTACAACCGCCAGCGCATCCGCGAGGCGAAACAGAGCGCCGAGTAATCCTCCGACTCGGTAGCTCAGCTGGCAGAGCAGTGGGCTTTTAACCCATCGGTCGCGGGTTCGACCCCCGCCCGAGTCACTAAAATGCTAGCGGGAGCGCGCCAATTACGGTTTCGCAACAGGCGTGTTGGTACGAGGCAACGCACCCCAATCGGGCGAAAGATAGGTCAAGTCCGTCGATGACGTGTTCGCAAACCGTAGATTGTCGAAGTACAGATTTAGGTTTGGCGCGCCCCCGGAGTTCGATAATCCGTAAGGCGCGACCCCACCGATCGCGCCCGCTCGAATCTCGCAGTTATACAGCTCTACCAGCACCCCGCCGAATAGATTCCCAACCACGTCCACCAAAATTTCGTCTTGCGTCCGCAACGACGAATCGATGGCAACGAGGGACGTGCCCGGCGAAAAGGCTCCGGTGATATTCGCAAACGCATTTGAGTCGGAGGCGCTCGGAGCCGTGTCGAAAATGGCTCCGTCTGTGATGCGGACCTGGGCCAGATCACGATAAAAGAAAACGGTTCGATTGCCGCAAGACAGCGTGGTCGGCTCCTCGGGGTGCTTCCCGGCGACCGCCATGACGGTGCCCGCCCCGAGGTCAAAAATTGGCACGTCAACGCTATCCGCACCCGGCTGAAATGTGCACGCTGCGAACGCCAATTCACAGGGGACGGTCGTGGATTGGGCGAACAAAAGGCGAGCCGTCGGGTCCGTCGCCGAAATGACCGTCTCCCGGCAGTCAACACGTGCGCCATCGACGTCCAGCGCTCGGCCGCCCGACGACGAAATCCGCGCGTTCGCCGCGCTTCGAAATAGGCTGGGCGCGCCGCCGACCGGCGACGTGTCGTTGATCACAACGGCGTTTTGGTCGCTCGAAATCGTGCCCCCCACTAATTGGACGACGACTGGACCGTCCTGCGTCACCGTCAACCCGTCGGTGCCGGAGGTCGCGAAAGACACATTGTCGAGCGTGACCTGAGTGACGCCCGAGCCCGAACCCGCAATCGTAAAGCTCCCCAGTACCCGCACTCCGACACCCGCAGAGGACGAGCCGAGCGGGGTGAGCTTAATCTCCACGTCCCCGAACGACGTGAAGACCAAAGATTCATTATAGTCGCCCGCCTCGATCAGCACGATTGCTTCGTCCGGCAGATCGTTCTCTATTGCCGTCAATGCGGCCTGAATGCTCTGATAGGGCGCGTCCGCGTCGCTCGACACAACGTAAGGCGTAGCCCAAAGCAGCGACGCATCACTGGCGCCGCCACCACCGCCGACGTCCCCAACGGCTGGCTGCTCGCTGATCGACCCATTCGGTGAGAAAGAAGATACAGATGAAGTCATGTGAGCCCACAACGCAAGAAAGAGAACAGGAACGCAGATCGCGAAAAGAACCGCGACAACGAGGGCGGGCACCGAATATCAGTACGTGTCGAGCACAGGCACCGACGCCACCGCTCCGAACGCGCAGTCAGCACCCGTGCCGTTGTGCTCCACCGTGTAGTTCACGACCGAGCCCGGCGCCAGACGAAGGATCTCGTTGGACGCGTCCAGCCGAACCGTATACGTCCCTCGATCATTGCCGTCGGCGTCGTCCACTTGCAGCGTGACCACCCCAATCGTGGCGGTGGACGTCGGCACCCGATTGAACTGGCAGATCAGGTGAAACCACGGCGCATCGCCCATTTGGGCTGCTGTGGGCGCTTGGATGACACCCGAATCGCGGTCGGCCACCGTTGCGTACGCCCGCGAGTTGAAGCGTTGGAGCTTCGCGTTGGTCCATTGGTCTGCGCGCGCACGAGTCGTTTGAGGAACGCCAGCAAGGGTCGCCATGATGCCTTCTCCGTCGGTAAATCAGGGCCGAAATCAGATCCGAATTGACGGAAGGCTATAAAAAAGCGCCCTTTTGTGCAAGGTACAAGTCAGTCGGCGCGCGGCAGCTTTTCGGGGTGCGTCCAGACCGGGTCGAAATCGACGCGCAGCAGGTCGTCGGGCGACGGCTCGGTCGCGTCCTCATCGTCTGCGCGGACCAGCGGCTCCCGGTAGCCCATCGGTCGCGTTCCGTCGGCCTCGTGCATCGTCCAATCCACCCACACGAGCGATCCCGTCTGGTAGATGCCTTCGGATTCCAGCCGGACGTCAGGCTTGGAGAACCGGAACCGCCAGCGCGCCTCTTTGAGCGCGGCCTTCTGCGCGCCATGAATCGCGCAGACCAACTCGTAGAGGTTCGAGACGTAGGCGCGCGTCGTCGTATGGAACCAGTGCCGCGAGGCCACGCCGTCGGCCTCCATAAACTCCACCACGACCGATCCGCGAATGCTCACGTCGCCGAGCGCCACCGGGCACGCGCCGGGCTCGTCGTCGCTCTCCGGCGGCGGATCGCCGGGCACGACGTCGTAGGGCTTGCCCCCATCCTCGCGCTCGCGCAGGTCCACCCCGCGAACGAAGCTCCGATCACCGCTCTCGGCATGCACGACCCACGGCCCGCGCACGGGCTCGCCCTCGACCGACACCGTGGGAAGGGCGCTGCGCTCCAACTCGGCGATCACGTCCAGCTGGGCTCGAAAGCCCGGCAGCGCGTCATCGCGGCCCTCGCTCGCCGCTGCGAAGAGCTGCCGCTGCGCATCGATGCGCCGCGCGCTCAGCCACGTCTGCACATCCGACTGGTGAAGCATTTTGAGACGGCGCGGCTCCGGCTCCGGCGCAAGCGGTGGCGGGTTCGTCCACGTTCCTTTCGGCTCATCGTCGAACGCGGCGTATCGGGGCTTCTTCATGGCGCATCTCGCGTGAAAGTCGGCCCCTTTATCGCGCAAAAAAGAATAAGAGTCAATATTCTCGGGCCATGATGATCGCCATGCCGAGCGCAGCCGATAGGCCGGTCGCCATCAAAATCGCGGTCACGGCATTCTGACGCGGATTCGACACGCGGCCATCGCCGAACTCGTCCATCGTGGGACGGCCCGGTCGTCCTGCGCTCGGCTGCTGACCGGGTGCCGTTCGCGGCGTGCCCGGCCTTGTACCACCAAACTGCGCGAGCGTCGGACGCCCCGGACCCGATCGAGCTTGACCGGGAGCGGGCATGCCCGGACGTGTGGGACCGCCAAACTGCGCGAGCGTCGGACGCCCCGGACCCGATCTCGGGTCCATGTGCGGGGCGATGTACCCCGCCGCGTCGCGCTTCTTGCGCTCTTCTTCTTCGCGGCGGCGCTTCTCTTCGTTCGCGGCCTGCTGCTTGGCCTGCTCGGTCGCCTGCTGGCGTTGTTTCTCCGCTTCACGCTGCTTTTGCATCGCCTCAGCCAGCGCGACATAATCGTCCCCCGCACGCGACTCGGCCTTTTCCTGATCTTGACGTCGCCGTTCTTCCTCGCGAGCGGCAATCGCCGGGTCTTTGTCGGTAGACCGACGGTCTTCCCCCGTCTCGACGCCCGTTGCCCCGCGAATGAAGCCGCGCAGCCCTCCTGCTGGATCTCCGGCAAGAATCGGACCAATCGCCTCAGTCGCACCGTGCCCCACGAGCCGCCGGCCGACCTGCGTCATCGCGTCGGTGAAGTCCGGAGCCGTGCCGACCGAGAACGGATCGCCTCCATCCGGGGAGCCCGGAGCGTCGCCCACGCCGATCGTGGCGGCGACGTCGCCGGGATGCACGACGCCGCCGATCTGGACGCCACCCACGCTGGCGACCGGAACGAACACGTGCCCTCCCGGCGTCGAGCCCATCGTCTGTGCTGCGAGCAGGGCGCGGCGGCGACGCTTCATGTCAGTCCCCCGCCATGCTCAAGAATGCGAGCAGCGCGAAAGGCGCAATGATCAGGAGCGCCCCGCCCACGCGGCCCATCGGGTTGGGCCTACGGCGGGGCATCATCATCGCAGTCCCCGGTCCTCGAAACGTGCGCATTCCCCCACTCCCGCCATGAAGCGAGATCGGATGAATGCCGCCGTCTCCACCGTGATAGCCGACGCCCGGTCGAATGGTGGACGGGGTCGCGTAGAGCGGGAGGTGGGGAGGCGTGCTCCCGTAAGCGCGAGTCGGTCGCATGACGACACCTTGTGGCGAGTAGACGAAGCTGCGCGCGAGACTAGCACTCACGGCTTGTCTCGTCCAGACGTCGGTTTAGCAGCCCGCCGTCGATTTAACTGCTCAACTTGCTCGACCATCTGCGCGAGCGGGACCATGTGGAACCATAGCAAGTGACAAAAGCGCCACTCCCCGTACCCGCGCAGGTAGAGCCACTCGCTCCACGTGTCTATTTTCGACGCATCGATGAGCGCCGAGCGGCTCGGGTAACGCTTCGGCCCCGAGATCAAAGCACGGATCGGCTCATTATCGGCGAGCGTTTCGCCGAGCCGCTTCACGTCCCCCGCCTCAACCAGCGCGACGGCTGAGGCGGCGTCGGAGTAGTGGTCGAGAAGATGTCGCCCCAGCTCGACGTGGGTCATCTCCCCTGCGTAGAAGATCGACGCGTAGGTGCCATCGGGCATGCGGACGGCGATGCGAGCTTTGGTGTAGGGCATGACTTAAAACACGCACTCCCACGACAACGCGAATTGGAGCAGGTTGCGGATTAGCTCAGCCCCGCTCTCGGGGCTATCGGTCACGGTTCCGCTAAACGGATAAGGAGTATTTTTGCCCCCGAACCCCGCGCTGTAAAAGACCACCGGGAAACGCTGTGCTTTCCGAAGCTCGATACGCACCGAATCTATTTGTTTCTCTTGCTTGACGACGACATCCTCCGACAGCTTAAACCGCAAGATCACCGTACCGTCCTCTCTGTCTTCAAAGATCTGCTCGCACTTCCACGACTCCGGTACGCGATCCGCAGGCATCCCGCCCGTGATCCCGAACACGTGTTGCCAATCGTAGCCAAACTTGCTGCGTTTCATCGCTCGTTACCTCCTTTGCTCGCTCATCTCTGCCACGCTCTCCGCCGTCATCGCGCCCAAGCGTCGAATGCTCAACGCCTCATCGAGCGTCACGTGAATCTGCTCGACACGTCGGTCACGGCCCGAACCGTGCTCGATACGGAGCCACATCATGCCCGGCGTCTCCGACTCCACCCACAGCACCTTCCCCCGAGCGCACTCGACCGTGCGCGTACGGCCTCGCCGCCGATTCGAGAACGCCGAGATGATGCCTCGCCCCATCGTCCTCGCGTACCAGCCCTGCTCTGCGTTCATGTCGGCTTCCCTTGCCATTGCCAAAATCCGTCTGCGGCGACTGCCGCCACCCGGCCCGTCGGCGTCCACGCGGCATCGCTCATGTCCGCGCTCGTCCGCACTGCAGCCCCGAGCGCGTAGCGCAGCGTATGCCGTACCATCTCGTTATCGAGCGGCCCAAGGCGCGCAGCGCCCTCATCGTGCCCGAAAGGCCCGAACGCGCCGTGGTCGGCTTCCTGCGCCCACTCCTGCATCGTCGACCAGACGTCGTCGAGCAATCGATCGATGTCGATGTCTGTCGCCTCCGACTGGCGAAACTCGTGCACGAGGACGCGTTGCCCTTCGTCCTCCGTCAAATCGTCGAGCACATGGTCGAACGGCTGCAGACGGCTCAAATCGCCTTCGACCGCGTACAAGAACGGATCGCCGGGAGGCGTCGGTCTCGACGCTTCAACCCGGTCCAGAAATATCGTGAAGGACGCCCGTGTCGCCTCCAACAAGGTACGCAAGTCTCGATCCCCCGCGTAGGACTGCTCGTAGCCGTCCCAGCCCAACTCGACGAGATAGGACGTCCGATCCTCGACGCGATGCCAGCGCTTTTGCACGGTCCACGCCTCGTGACGCGCATTCCAGCCCGGTATAAAAACATGTGGGTAGCCCGTCACGGCCTCCACGCGCCACGCATCGCGCGGTGCGACCACGGCGAGCGCTTCCCACTCCGCGTCGGTCGGTCCAGAGATTGATTGGTCGGTCATTGATTCATCCTCCGCGCGCGCATCCACACGTCCACCGCACGGAACTCGTCTGCGTAAACCGCCCGAATGCCATCCAAGAAGGCCCATGCCGAGCCCCAGGGCACCGCGTCCATCCGGCGATTGAACGCGATCGCTTCGCTCTGCGTCATTTCAGCGGCCTCAGCGTGCATGCTCAAGAGGACACGGACGGACGGTCAGCTCGACCTGTCGGGTATACTCGCCCATCAATCCGTACATTTCCGGACGCATGCACAGCTTGTGCAAGGCACGCAGCGGATGCGTGATCTTGACGTTGGCCGCATCGTACATGCGTCGAATATCATGCCGACTCAGCATCGCTCCCCTCCTCTGTGATCTCATACGCGAGCGCCATGCTCACCACCTCGACGCGAAAGCGTCGCACCTTTTGGGGGCTCACGCGCGCGCAAACGATGGTATCTGGAGGCGTTGCTTGCTCGTCGTGTCGGTCGCGCACCAACTCACTCGCCGCAATCTCGGGCGACGCGGCAAGCAGACTATCCGGTCTCCCGTGCTCGCCCTCGATCCAGACTTCCCACCAGTGCTTCATCGTCCCTCTCGTAGCTGCCGCCGCACGAGGTTGAGCGACACCGGGTTGCCCGAGAGCGCACCCCGTCCGTGGGCGGCCATAATGCGATTGCCCGCGCCTTCGGCAGCCGCGATGAAGCCTTCGATCGCGCGATGCTCGTCTTCGTCCAGCCGAGAGCGGGAGACGCGCGGCTCGCTCGACGCCTCGACAGGCGTCAAGAACTCTCCCCGAAGGTTGGCGTACTGCTCGTCGCTAAGACCGCACACGGCGCGAGCCGATTGCAGCGCGCGCTGGATCTCCTCGACGGAGTGATAGCCTTCGTCCATCGCGTAGCGCACCAGATCGCGCGCGTCTTCGTAGTCGTATGTCGTCATGTGTCCTCAGTGATCGTCAAGCCTAATTCCGCGAGTGCCAGCCCCATCGCGACCCAAACGAGCCCGACGAAGACGAGCCCTTTGGAGGCAGTGTTTAGGGCGCGGGGAACCCACGCCCAATCGGGGTCACTCGTCGTCGTCCCATTCTTCGTCGTCGTCCCATTCATCGTCTTCGTCCCATTCATCATCGTCGTCGTCGTCGTCGTCGTCACCCTCCGGCTCGACTCCCGCGAGCGCATCCTCGACCGTGATGTCGTCGTCGCCGTTGTGCCAGACGCACGACGTCATCGAGTAGCCGGGCGGAAGCGGGTCCGTCTCCGACACCTCTTTGATCGATTCGAGCCCGTCGGCGAGGTTCACGTCCTGCGCCACCGCGTGCGCAAGGTCGCGCGCCTCGTCGGCGCTCTCGGCGTAGACAAGCTCGATCGTCGTGAATTCCAGTGCGTAGAGTCTTTTCATGGGGTGTTCCTAATTCGTCAGGGTTTCCAGCGCCTCGAAAAGCCGCTGCAAGATGTCATGATTTCCAGCGGCGAGCGCATATGCACAGCCGTCCAGAAGCTCGTCTCGAAGATCCGCGACCGGGTCGCGGCCATTGTCTCGCTGCAACGGCGTGCCGTACTTGGCAATGCCGAACTCGCGTCGTGCGCGCATCCACTCGACGACGGTCTCGTCGTGCTCCGCCTCTGTCACGTAGTAGATAATCACCTCGGCCCACACGTCGCCCGAGCTTGCCTCGGGAGCAGGCTCGCTCGACGCCGCCACCGCGAGCGCCAAGGCCGCCTCCCGCGCCGCCTCGCGACTAAGAACGTGCTGCCGTCCGGTGACGCTGTCGATGTAGGCGACTCGGTCGCCGATGCGACGGATGTTCACGAGGCGTCGGCTCATACCTCGTCGATCGTCGCGGGAATTTCGGGGATTTCAGCGGGCACGTCGTCAAGCTCGTCGTCCCATTCATCCACCGACAAATCGGGCACCGTCAGGATCACGTCGTAGTCGTCCGCCACGTCGCCGAGAATCTCCGCCCACTCCTCGGCACGCTCACCCACGTAGCCGATCGCCGTCGCATTGGTGACGACATTTTTCATTGTCGTCAGCTTGCGCGACACTGCCGCCATCATCTGCCCCAGCTGCGAGATGTCATCTTCGATCTCCGAGCGGAACTGCTTGATCTGGTCCACGATGTCGTCGCGGAAGGTGTCCATCCGATCGCTAATCTCGTCGCGCCGGTCGGATACCTGCTGCATCAGGGCCTTCACTTCCTTCACTTCGTCCGCATCAATCGGCATCGTCTCTCCTCGTGCTGTGAGCAGGCACAATCCTGCTCGGTCCGGTGTCGCGAGCGACCCATTCGCCCGCCATCTTGTCGTAGCGCAAGAAAGGTGGCGGGGTCAATCGTTTTCGTCGGAGGCTCGGAGAAAGAGTCGAGCGCGGTGGGGTCGTGTACGAGACGAAGGAGCCGCGCTCTGCGCTGCCGATCCCGCTTGCTCTCGCAGAGTCGCAAGAAAGTGTCAAGAGGCTTGAACAATGGGTCACGATGTGCGTCTATGCTATCGAACCGCGAGCGATTGTGCGCTCGCCCAGCACCACGGAGAACCGACATGAACACCCCGACGAACACCCACCCTCTCGACCACGCGAACGTCGGCGACGGCGTGACATGGACCCTCTATACCGACCGCTTGGCCGGGACGATCACGAAGCGCTCGGCCAAGCGCATTACAATCCGACTCGACGCAGCCACCCTCCTCAACGGCCCCGAGTCCGGAGAAGACGACGCGCTGGTTTTCACGCCCGGAGGCTTTGCCGGGCACATGAGCGGGAAGCCGCGCTATCGCTACGAGGACGACCCCGAGGGGCGCGTGCTCACGTTTTCGCGACGCGTACGAAACGGTCAAGTCGTGTGGAAGTTGGTCGGCACCGACACCCACGCTGCCGGAAATTCGTTGGAGGCGGGACGCCACCACTTCTACGACTACAACTTTTGAGGAACCGATGAAGAGTCACCTCACCCGAACCGAAGCGCTCCGCGACGGACTAACGGACGCGCCCCTGCAAGGGGACGCGCTCCGCGTCGCAGAGATCGTATGGAACCACGCCCACGTCGCCGAGGACCGCACCGCCCGCCTCTACACGGGCGGCTGCCCGCCGTTCTACACGCCCGATTCGTGGCGCGAGCGCGGCGAGCAGTACGCCGACGGCGCAACCCTGATCGTCTGCCACGACGGGGGCGCGCTCTCCGAGATCGTCGGCCCCGGTCATCACCTGTACGCTCTTTACGCCAGCGTCGAGCGCGATCTGAACGCCGCTGGCTTCTATCTCGAATGGTGCGACTCGTGGTACAGCCGCGTCGCTCCCATCTACCCACGGAGGACCGCATGAAGCTCAACCTGAGCAAAGCCATCGCCGTAGCGCGCACCCTCATCTTCGATACGCCCGACGTGTCGATTGACGAAAAGACGATGGAGAACGGGCGCAGCATCGTGCTCGTCCGCGACGGCGTCTACAACCACGCCTACGAGCCCGCCGACATCGTCGCGTGGGCCGCGACCCTCGACGGTGTCGAGTATGCCCGCGAGCGGCGCTCGGAGCGCTACCAGTCGCTCTGCGATGCCTACGACCCCATCGACGAGCAGCGGGTCGCTCGCGAGCTTGCGGAGCAGCACGGCGTCATCATCTACGACGGGGGGTGCGACCGCATTTACGACGGCGCGATCGATGCCGACCGCGACAACATCGTCTTCGCCGACGATTGCCAGCACGCCGCACGAGACGGGATCTCACTCCTTTGGATTGCCGACTCTGGCGACATCTTCGGCGGTTGGATGAACGACGACGAGGCGGCTTTCGCCGAAGCGATCGCCGAGGAATGCGAGTTCATCGGGGAACCCGAAACCCCCGAGTCTATCGAGGCACGAATCGAGCGCGTGCCCTACCTCACCGACGACGAACTGGCCGAGAAGTCCTGAGCGACTCACCCCACCGCGCGGGGTTGTGCCCGCGCGCTCACCATCAAGAGATCGACAATGGTCTCGAGCAGCTTAGACGTCGCCTTCGCGAAAGCCTACTCCCGGCGCATGGGAGCCGCTGTGTCACGACTCGACCGTTACCGAGAGCGGGTGCGAGAGCAGTGGAATACCCTCACGCCGGTCCAGAAGCGGACCATCGAGAAGCTCCTGCTGCGCGGTAAGTCGCTGAGCGTCCCCGAGGAAGTCCGCCGCGTCACCGCGCGCGCGCTAGTCAGAAAGGGCCTGTGCATGACCTATGCCACCGGGGAGTACGCGGTCGATGGTCCGTACGTGTCCCTCACCATCAACGCAGAGTGAACCATGAACCTCAAAGATGCCGTAACACTCGCAACGTGCCTTGTGTTCTCGCCGCCCGTCCCGTCGTTTCGGATCGTCCAACTGGCGTCGGGTCGCGAGATCGTCCTCGTCCACGCTGCACGCGACCAGCAGACCACGTTCGCATATGAGCCCGAGGACTTCATCACGTGGGCGGAGCGGCACGACCACGACGCGGCGCACCGCGCATGCGTCTGGCTCGACATGGCCGATCATTGCGTGCCCATCTGCGACACGAGCGTGTCGCGCGAGTTGATCGAGCAGCACGGCGAGACCATCGCCGACGGCTCGCTCGACCCGGTCTACGACCACGGCGTCGTTCTGGAGCGCAGACGCGCACGCTCGTTTGTCCGCAAAGAGTTCGGCGACGTCCTCCGCCTCATCGGGCTCGACCACAAGCGCTACTGGTGCCGCTACCTGACTGCCAAGGGCGTCCGCGAGTTCTGGATGCTCATGCCCGACGAAAGCCACTCGATCTACTTCACCATCGACCGCCGTCCGGGGCGCTTGTCGCGCACGGTCGAGGTCCAGCACACCCGACCCGACATCCGGCACGAGTGCCCCGCAAAGTACCCGCGCAGCCTGCGACACACGTACAGCACGAGCGGGCGGGGATGGCGACAGCGCTTCGCCAGCTTCTTAGAGCAAGCCTTGTCAAGCCCTTGTGAATAACGGCGTACGTGCTGCGTCTGAATGAGCGTACCGCGCGGGATTGTGCCCGCGCCCGCACCCAACGAGGAACATCATGAGCAGCGTCTACGAAGACAACCCCATCCTCCCCGGCCACCACGACCGCTACGCACACGCGCCCGAAGTGGCGTGGACCGAGCCCGGCCTCGTTCTCACGCGTCTACGCCTCCTGAGCGACCCCGGCTTCCCCGTGTGGGACGTGTCGTACTGCCACGGTGAGATTGACGGCGAGCCCGTCGTGGTCCAACTCCCCTTCGACCAGATCCCCAAAGGCAAGCGGTTCTGGCGCTTTCTCATCGCGCACGGCAAGCGGGACGGCGTCTACGTCAAGCGCCTGATCCCGGCCCCGGATTTGATCATCAGCAAGCTCTGCTAGCCCTTGCACGCGAACAGCCCCACATCCAGCCGCGTGCACGGCTCCTCGAAGACGCCGGAGAGCGCCTCTTTCTCTACCCACACCACGGGCACCGTGGGCTGGCCGAACCACATACCCGACCACAGGTAGCCGGAAGGCGCTTCTCGCAGATCTCTGGCCGTTGCCGCGACGCCTTGGCGCACCGAAAATTCGCCTGCGATGTTGCTGGTAGTTACGGTGCGCCCCCGGTCCTCGATGAGATCCATCGGGAACAGGCCATCGAGACGCGCCTTTGACAAAATCGACACGAGGCGCTTGTAGACCTTCTGGCCGTTGGCTTCGAGACCGCGTGACACGAACTGGTAGTACAACTGCCGCACCGTCACGCGCATCCCTAAGTCGGCGTACTCCTCGCAGATCTCGCGGGAAATCCGCAACGTTTCAGTCGTGCTGTGATTGTAGCTCATCAGTCCTCCCTTGCTGTGCTCAACGCCCGCTCGTGGGCTTCTATGACGTCATGCAGCCACTCCAGCAGCACTACGTGACGCTCTGGCCACCCCTCCCACCCTTCCGTCCTGCGCAGCATCGAAAAGGCAATGTCCACGCAGACGTCTTCTGCCTCGAACTGATCGCCCACCCACCTTCGCCACCGCTCGATCTGCCCCGGTCTCCAGACTGAGCGCCACGGTTCGATCCGCTCGAACAACGCGTCGAGCCGCGCGAACGGGGGACCGACGCTGTCGAAGTCCCCGTCGTCACCGTACCAGACACGCATCAGATGCGGGCGTCGGTCTCGGAACAGGTAGATCATCGCGGCTCGTCGCGTCGCGTCGACGATCGGCAGCCAATCGCTGCCAACAGGAGGCGGCTCACTCATTCTTGTTTCCGAACTTCGGGTAATAAATGTCGCGCTCGACGCGCTCCTCGCCGGGCATTTCTTCAAACGTGCGAACGCGAACAACGCGCCCTGAGAGATCGGACGTGATGGCGGCACCCGCGATCCCGGCGTCCGAGAATCGGCCCAGCGCTTTGCGCATGACGAGTACCCGCTCCCATTCTTCCTCCGAATAGACTTGGATCTCGGGGTCGGCGCCCTTGGCCTGCTGGTAGCGCCACACCTGCGCGTCGTAGGAGCGCAAAAGCGCCGTGACTTCGCGGAAGCCGCGGTCGTCGATGGACAGCTGGCGCGTCGTGTCGAGGTCGAGCGGCGTCGGGGCGTTCGTGTAGATGCGTTTGAAGGGGCTCATTGCTTTCTCATCGGGGGGAAGTTCATCGGGGGGAAGTGGTACGTCCGCGCTCCCGGCTCCTCACCGTCGGCCTTGTCGCGGCGAACGAGCGTCGGCGGGATGAAACGAAGCTCGCGGTGCGTGCCCTTGCGCGGGTTGCCGTCCGCGTCCGTACGCGTGCCCACCCACACGTGCTTCGCGTGCCCGCGTCGCCAGTGCGGCGACACCTCATACTCGGGGCAGTCCGGGTAGACCACCGAGACCCGCGCTTTGTCCGAGAGCCGGGTCGCACGCTTGACGAGCTTGCGCTTGGCGCGCTTGTCTCGCGTTCGCTTTGCCTCCCGAAGCACGCTCTCGCGGGTGACGTGCGTTGTCGTCGGGCGCGTTGACGACAGGTAGGTAATCGCACCAATACAAATCGGAAAGTAGACGTCGACAAGCTCGTCTGAAATTTCATCGAAACCCCGCAAGATGCGTTGTGCCCAGCCCTCATCGTCGGGCGGGTGCTTGGCAAAGTGCTCGCGGATCGACTGTACCACACCGGAAGGGCCTTTGTACTGGTCGAACGCTTCTTCGATGGTGATGCGTTCAGGCAAGTCCAAGGTCAGCAGCACCCCCAATTGGCCGCGCGCCTTCATGTCCCGATCGACAAAAACGGGATAAATTGCGATGCGACCATGCGGATCTCGCTCGACCCGACCATCAGTATGGCGGTGTTCGACACGTTGCTTCGCTATGAGAAACCCCGACAGCTTCGCGTCGAACAGCGTACGGTCGACCAAATCCGGCATCCCTCGCAGCAAGACGGCACGATCAAAAGCGACGTAGAACGTGTCGTATGGGAGTTCTAAATCCGACCAACAAACCTTTGACACGTCGAGTTGACCGAACACGCGCATTTGCCGGTCTCCAAGCACGAACGCGTTTTCGCCGCAAACCACGTAAGTCCCCACCATTGAAGCCGTCTTCCAGACCCCGAAATCGACGCGTTCGCGTGATGCCTCAGCCGACGGTCTTACGCGATTGTGTATGCACCACCGAAGATGCTCCATGCCGGGATCGATTGAGAATAACTCGAAGATGTCAAACGACGGCTGCTTCATGACCCACCATACCAGTAGCCCGCGCGAATCTGGCTCTCGTAGACGAGGTCGACAAGGTCGTCGATGTCGTGCTCATCTTCTCCCACCTTCCGCAGCGCATCTTGCGCGCTGACGCACGCCGACGTCGCCATGCTAATCGACCATTTGTGGCTCCAACGGTTCTGCACCGCCTCCAGCGCAATCTCCCACGTCCGACGGGCGTAGTGGGCGTAATACCCGTCCCCCGGAGATCGAGGAACCCCGCCCTGATTTCTGGCCAAGAGCAGGTATTCGTTCTCGGAAATGTGCCTCCCCGCGACCACGATCCGGGCGACGTTGTCCGGAGGCGTGCACAGGTGCCCGACCCGAATGGCGCACCCGCGCATGAGACCACGCAACGCAGACGGCCACAGCGACCCAACCCGCGCCAAAAACAGGTGCGTACCTATCGCGCTGCGATACCTTTTGGCGTCGCGCAATCGGGGGAGGATGGTTAGATGGGTGTCATTCATTGTCGTTCTCCCACCAGCAATCGCCAGCGATGAGCGCCTCGCACATCGCCTCGAATTGAGCGGCCTGACACTCGCGCGCCGCATCCTCCGCCGCTTCCCATTCATCCTCCTCCGCTTCCCACGCCGCAGCCCTTGCCGCAGCCCCCGCCGCGTCCCTCGCCGCACCACCCGCCGCAGTCCTCGTCGCACTCCACGCCGCAGCCCTTGCCGCACCACCCGCCGCGTCCCTCACCGGAACCCACACATCC
>Ga0180433_10001739_pt1 | contig 35726 bp, 26 predicted proteins | sample SS_ome_8_FD_132980 | JGI IMG/M metagenome (GOLD analysis project Ga0180433, IMG submission 132980) | Hypersaline lake sediment archaeal communities from the Salton Sea, California, USA - SS_1_D_1 metaG | ecosystem: Environmental > Aquatic > Non-marine Saline and Alkaline > Hypersaline >...
AGGATCCGTTCTCGTCGCTGAATCCCCGAATGACGGTGAGCGCGATCGTCGCTGAGCCGCTGATCGTTCATCGTGTCGCCAAGCGCCCCGAGCGTTCCCGCTACGTCCGCGAGCTCCTCGAGGCGGTCGGGCTCAAGCCGGATCACATGAGCCGGTATCCGCACGAGTTCTCGGGCGGCCAGCGCCAGCGAATCGGGATCGCTCGAGCCCTCGCGCTCGAACCGCAGCTGGTGATCTGCGACGAGCCGGTGTCGGCGCTCGACGTGTCAATTCAGGCGCAGGTGCTGAATCTGCTCGAGTCGCTCCAATCGGAGTTCGGGCTGACGTATCTGTTCATCGCGCACGACCTGTCCGTCGTCAAGCACATCAGCGGTCGCGTCGCGGTGATGTATCTCGGCAAGATCGTCGAGCTTGCCGAGACCGAGGAGCTGTTCGCCCATCCCAAGCATCCGTACACCGAGGCACTCGTCTCGGCCGTCCCGGTTCCCGACCCGGACTTCGACGTCGATCGGATCCTGCTCGAGGGGGACGTGCCGAGCCCGATCGATCCCCCGCCCGGCTGCTACTTCCATCCGCGTTGTCGCTACGCCGAAAACGTCTGCCGTACGACGGCGCCGGAGTACGTCGATCATGGGGGCGAGCACTTCGCGGCCTGTCACCGGGCGGCCGAGCTCGATCTTCAGCCGATCCGTAGTGGCACTGACGAGTTCGCCGTACCCGGCGACTGACGGGCCGGATACGGCGACTCGCTGCACCGATTCTTGACACGCGCCCGGGGCTCGCTCTAGGATGCCCGCGAAGGAGGTTCAGATATGCGGATGTTCAGACGCAGTTGGATTGCGCTGTTGGCGATCGCGCTCGTGTTCGGTCTTGCGGCGGTCGCGCAGCAGCAAGGAGGAACGTTGATCTTCGCGCGGGGTGGCGATTCCGTCCGCCTCGATCCGGCCGACATCACAGACGGTGAGTCCGTGAAGGTCTGCCAGAATATCTTCAACACGCTGTACGAGTTCGACCTCGGCACATCGTCCGTGCACCCTGCTCTGGCAACGGGGTATGAGGTGTCGGAGGACGGCCTCGAGTGGACGTTCTTCCTCAGGGAAGGCGTGATGTTCCACCCGTGGGGGGACAACGCGTCGTACGAGATGACCGCCGAAGACGTCGTGTTCACGTTCGCCCGCCAGTACGACGAGAATCACCCGTATCACGAGGGGGACTTCGCGTACTGGGGGTACATGTACAACTACATCACGAACGCTGAGGCCGTCGACGACTACACGGTGAAGTTCACGCTCTCGCGGCCGTCGGCGCCGAACCTCCTCAACCTGTCGTGCTTCACGGCGATGATCGTGAGCAAGCGCGCGATGGAGGACATGGGCGTCGAGGCGTTCCGCAACAACCCGGTCGGCACCGGCCCGTTCAAGTTCGTCAGCTGGACGCGCGGAAGTGAGATCGTCCTCGAACGGTTCGACGGCTACTGGAACGCGCCGTATCCGTACCTCGATGGCGTGGTCTTCCGTGTGATTCCGGAGGAGCAGGCCCGCCTGATCGCGCTCAAGGCCGGCGAGATCGACATCATGGACAGCGTCACGCCGGACAACGCGCCGCTGATTGAGGATGACGCCAACCTGACACTCCTCGAAGCGCCGGGTCTGAACGTTGGCTACGTGGCGATGAACCAGATGGTCGAGCCGTTCGACAACATCCTCGTCCGGCTCGCGGTCAACCACGCGGTTGACAAGCAGATGCTCGTCGACACCTTCTACAAGGGACGCGGCGAGCCCGCGGTCAACCCGATGCCGTCCAACCTGTGGGGTTGGAACGACGAGATCGTCGACTACGAGTACAACCCCGAGCTGGCGCGCGCGTTCCTTGCCGCTGCAGGCTACCCGGATGGATTCGACACCGAGCTGTGGTACATGCCCGTCTTCCGCGACTACTTCCCGCAGCCGAAGCTGATCGCCCAGGCGATCCAGGCGCAGCTGGCCGACGTGGGCATCCGCGCCGAGCTGGTGACGTTCGAGTGGGGAACGTACCTCGAGAAGACCGAGGCCGGTGAGCATCCGATGGCGATGCTCGGATGGATGGGCGACAACGGCGATCCGGACAACTTCATTTACGTCCTGCTCGACAAGGACTCCGCGACCGTCGGCAGCGCCGGGAACATCGCGTTCTACATCAACGACACGCTGCACGACCTCAACATCGCCGCGCAGATCGTCTCGGATGTTGACACGCGAATCGGTCTGTACAAGGCCGCGCAGGTGATCATCCACGGTGATGCACCGTGGCTGACCGTCGCCACCGCCAACCGAATGGTCGGCGTGCGCAGCTACGTCCAGGACTACGATCTGAACCCTGTCGTCAAGGGACGGATGGAGTTCGTCTGGAGAAACGACCTGTAGGAACGTGGATTCACCTGGAGCGAAGGGGGAGCTCAACAGGTTCCCCCTTCGCGCGTCTTCCGTGTCCCGGTGAGGGGCGATGCTGAAGTACACGATTCGGCGACTGATCGCGATCATCCCGGTCCTGCTGGGGCTTCTCGTTCTGATCTCGCTGCTCATCGAGTTCATTCCCGGCGATCCGGCCCGGGTCATGCTCGGCCAGCACGTGAGCGAGGAAGCACTGGAGATCCTGCGCGAGCGGATGGGACTCAATCGTCCGTTCATCGTTCGGTTCGGCATCTACCTCGGGAACCTGTTCCGTGGGGACTGGGGAACATCGATCCGCGAGGGACGACCGATTCTGACGATCCTCGCCGAGCGGATCCCGGCGACGTTCGAGCTCAGCCTCGCGGCGATGATCGTCTCCTCGGTGGTGGGGATCGCGATCGGGATACTGTCCGCCTATCGACAGTACTCGGTTCTCGACTACACGGGGATGTTCATTGCGCTCGTCGGGATCTCGATGCCCGTGTTCTGGCTCGGGTTGATGATGATCTACGTGTTCTCGCTTGTCGTTCCGATTCTTCCGTTCGGCGGGCGGTTGACGACCGGCGTCGCCCTGAACTCGGTAACGGGCTTCTACGTGCTCGATGCGATTGTCACCGGGAATGGACCCGCGCTGGGTGACGTCCTCAAGCATCTCGTGATGCCTGCGATCGCGTTGGGGACGATCCCGATGGCGATCATCACCCGGATGACTCGGTCGAGCATGCTTGAGGTCCTTCGCCAGGATTACATCAACACCGCGCGGGCCAAGGGACTTGCGTCACGGGTCGTCGTCCTCCGTCACGCGTTCAAGAACGCACTGATCCCCGTCGTGACGGTCGTCGGGCTGAACTTCGGGGTGCTGCTCGGAGGCGCGATTCTGACGGAGACGGTCTTCGCGTGGCCCGGTCTCGGAACGTGGTTGCTCGACTCGATCTACGCGCGCGACTACCCGGCCGTGCAGGGGGGCGTGCTGTTCATCGGCGCGGCCTTCATTCTGATCAACCTTCTCGTCGATCTCTCCTATGCGTGGATCAATCCCAAGGTGAAGTATGACTAGGCTCTCACGCACGGCAGCAGAGAGGAAGCGCGCTCGGCGGTCGTCGCTGCTGCTCGACACCGTTCGTAGACTGCGCAAGAACGGACTGGCCGTCGTCGGCGTTCTGCTGATTGGGCTATTCGCAGTTCTGGCGATCTTCGCCGAGCAGATCGCGCCGTACGACCCGATCAAACAGGATTGGACGAGCGTCCAGAAGGCGCCATCGGGGGAGCACCCGTTCGGCACCGACGAGCTCGGACGTGACCTGCTGTCGCGGATCATCTTCGGGGCGCGCGTGTCGATGACGATCGGGATCGTCTCCGTGTCGATCGGCCTCGTCTTCGGCGTCGCTCTCGGGCTTCTGGCCGGCTACTTCGGCGGGATCGTCGACAGCCTGTTGATGCGCGTGATGGACATCATGCTCGCCGTCCCGTACGTCCTGCTGGCAATCGCGATCGTCGCCATCCTCGGTCCAGGGTTGTGGAACACGATGATTGCCGTTGGGATCGTCACGATCCCCCAGTTCACGCGAATCGTTCGCTCGTCGGTGATCGAGATCAAGACCTCGACCTACGTCCAGGCGGCCCGCGCGGTCGGCGCCGGTCACGCCCGGATCATGGTCCGCCACATCCTGACCAACTCGCTGTCGCCGATCATCGTCCAGAGCACGCTGACGATCGCATCGGCGATTCTGAATGCGGCAGCCCTCGGATTCCTCGGGCTGGGAGCCCAGCCGCCGCGGCCGGAGTGGGGCGTGATGCTGAGCGACGGCCGTCTGCTGCTGCTCGTCTCGCCGTGGATCGTGACGTTCCCCGGCGTGGCGATCATGCTCTCCGTCCTCGGATTCAACCTGCTCGGCGACGGTCTTCGCGACGCGCTCGATCCGCGTCTGCGGGGATCTCGCTAGGCGCGCCGCCGGAGGCCGACGCGTCGATCGACCTCGCCGTCACTCACCTCCGTCTCCATCGCGGAAAAGGCGCTCCAGCAGTTCGCCGATTCCGAGGGATGGGGCATCCGCTTCCCCTGTCGCTTCGGCGTCTGCGGGGACGTCGAAGATACCGGTCGCGGATTGGATGATCGCCCTCGCTGCCGTGTCGGCGCTCGCCCGGAGGGACTCGTAGTCCGGATCGAGCACAGGGGTAGCGTTCGGCGCGCCGATGCGAACGCCGAGATCCTCGATCGTCGACGCGAGTCGGCGCTCGCCGCTCATCTGAAGTCCGTCACGAGCGATCTCCAGCAGGGCGGCCTCCCACTCGAACGTCGGCGCGGTAGCGGTGCCGCCGATGGCGAAGCCGACCACGATGGGGAGGTCCTCCGCGTAGCGGTTCAGACCGTCTACCACGGCGTCGGACGTTGCCGGCGGGAGGCCGAACAGCGGACGCTCCGCGCGGGCGGAGACGACGAGATCCTCGACGAGGAGTGAGGCCGTGCCGCTGGCCTCGCCGCCGCCGAGTCGGATCTCGGCGGTCGCGGTCGCCTTCGCCGAGATCACGTCGACGGGGAGGGTCGTTCGGTAGAAGCGAGCGATCCGTGCCAGGTCGATCCGGGTGATCGAGACGGCGAACGTGCTCGACGGGACTTCGCCTTCCGCGAAGACGGCGGAGAGAGTGAATCCTGCGTCGGGATCCCCCTCGAGCGTTCCGCGAAGCCGGATCGAGATTGGACGATCGCGGAGGGAGACGGGAAAGGCGAGGTTCGAGATCTCGACCTCGAGGAGCGTGACGGCGGGAAGGGGTCCGGCCGTCTCGAGGCGATCCTCGAGCGCGAGGAGGATCCGTCCGATCTCGATCCGGCGGACGGTCAACGGCGGACGGACGTCCGGGAACGATCGGCCGCCGCGGAGTCGTCCGTGCGGGTCGCCGCGCGGAGGAAGGGGGCGAACGTCCGAAAGGTACTTGAGAAACTGGCGTAGAAGGCCGAGCCAATCGACGTCTCTTGCGTGGTTCTCTGCCCACTCGAGGTAGCCGTCGACGTTCCAGCCGGTTGCGGCATTGTCGAGGTTCAGCGTTCCGTCCGGCTCGCGGACGACGTGCAGACTGGCGTCGGCGATGACGACGTCGTCGAAGACGACGCGTTTGGCGAGCAGAGGAATCATCCCCGCGTCGAGGGTAATCGACGGAATCTCGACGAGGTTCTCGGTCGGTGCGTCCGGGTCCTGGACGGAGAAGTCGGATAGCTCGAGGCGGCCGGTGAACAGGCTGAACGAGCTCTCCGACACCGAGACGTCGGTTCCGGCGATCCACGAGGCGGTCGACGTGAGCAGCGTTCCGGCGAAGAAGGGCACGGCGAGTGCGGCGAGGAGATAGCAGGCGGCGTACGAGGTCGGCAGAAGGAGGAGGCCTTCTCGCCGGACGAGCCGGAACAGACCCCGGGGCGACGCCTTCGTCTCGTACTTCGCGCTTCCGCCGGCGAATGCCCAGCGAACGACCCCGATGCCGCGTCGCAGCGCGAGCCACCGAGAGAGGCGCCAGCCGGAGACGCGGCGGGCGAACGAGGTCCGGTATCGGACGACCAGGAGTCGGACAAGGACGAAGACGGGAACGGCAAACAGAGCGGAAAGAGTGAGGCTTCCGAATAGGAAATAGCGGCTGTACCCCATCGGCGCGAGGACCGGGAGGTGAAACAGGGCGCGCCACACGTGATCGAGCCCGCGGCTCGTGTCAAGGAGCCACCGGCCGACCGCGTACGCGCCGGGGGCGATGGCGAGCGAGAGGAGCTCGAACAGTCCGAACGAGACGAGGAAGGCGCGGAACGAGCAGCGAACGAGGACGGCGACCGTGCACGGGATGACGACGTGAAGGCCGATCGGAGGGAGCCCAGCGAAGACGCCGAGGGCGACGCCGAGAGCGATCTGATTCGGCGTCAGGTTTGACTTGAGGATGCCGAGCGTCTTCTTGATCCACGCCAACGGTCCGGGAAGGAGCATGTTCGGATTTTAGGTCCGCAGCGCGGGCGAGCCAATCCTGCGGATTGGCCTTCCGGGAGAACGGAGGTAGACTAGGCACGGATTCGGTGCGTACACCGTGGGAGGTGAAGGGGATGAAGAGGTTGGGGGTGCTTGCTGTTCTCTGTGCGCTCGTCGGCGCGCTCGGTTCGTCCACGTGGGGTCTGTCGCTGTGCGACTACCGCTCGCCGATCACGGCGCTGACCGACGCGGGGATGACCTTCTCGTATCGCTACTACAACGACGCAGCTACGCCGGTGATCGACGTCAACTCCGGTCGGATCGGCGTCGACTACGATCAGCTGTTCGATTCGCCGAACTACGGATTCACGCTCGTCGGTGCCGTCGAGCTGGCGTTGGATGACTTCGTTCCGAGCGGGTGGCTCGGCCAGGGCGGAGCGACATTCCGCTTCTATCCGTTCGAGCAGGCGCTCGTGTTCGGGTATGGCGGCCTCGAGGCGTCGCTCGCCACCGGGCAGCCGAAGCCGGGAATCGACGTGCGCGTCGGCCTCGGTCTCGGACGGTTCTCCGACGTGACGCCGCTCGCCAAAGCAATCCTGATCGAGGAGGCGCTGCAGGACGAGGGGGCGATCGTTGACGATCTGCGCGAGGACGTCCTGATGGGCGTCGCCGAGGTGATCGGTCGACTCGCCGAGTACGAGACGACGGCCGAGGCGGTCGCCGACATCGAGAGCTTGATCGAGGCCTTCGCGCTCGTCGAGCTCGACGCCCTGGCGCTCCTGTCGATCGAAGAGCTCACCTTGGCGACCGACCCGCGGCGCAAGTGCGGGTGGGCGGTGCAGGCGGGACTCGGATACGAGCTGATCGACCCGTTCGGCGGCGCTCAGAATGTGGTCATTGCTGCGTCGGCGGACGCCGCGTTCGCCACCAGCCCCGAGGATCAGTTCCTCTTCCACGCGAGCTTCTCCGGGCCGTTCGAGTTTCTCGAGGAGAACACGCTGAGCGCGACGCTCTCCTACGAGTACGAGCTGAGCGCGACGAGCGCGCTCGACATCGGCTACTCGTTCCAGCGCGTGCAGCCGCTCGGGCTGACGGCGAACGTGAGCCAAGCGGCGTCGCTCGACATCGGGTTCGACGCCAACGGAATCGACGTCGGCCTCCAGATCGCGCTGACCCGCGAGCCGGGAGAGACCGGCTGGTCGATCGACGTCTCTCTCGCGGCGGCGGTGGATCTGAAGTAAGCGCCTCCGGGTCGGCGGCGGCTCGGTGGGCGGGATCAGATCGCGCCGGTCTGCTTCATCGACAGATACCCGTCGCGGGTCACGATGACGTGGTCGAGGACGCGGATCCCGAGGAGTTCGCCGGCTCGCACGAGTCGCCCGGTCAAGGCGAGGTCTTCGCTGCTCGCCTCGAGCGTTCCCGACGGGTGGTTGTGAGCGAGGAGGACCGCCGCGGCACGGTCGGTGAGTGGATCTGCGAACACCTCGCGGGGGTGGACCTGGCTCGAATCGAGGAGCCCGACGGTGACGACGCGGAAGGCGATGACCTCGTTGGCGCCGTTCAGCGAGAGGCAGACAAAGTGCTCCTGGTTCCGCGAGCGGATCTGCTGAAGGTAGGGCAAGGCGTCTGATGCCTGCTGGATCGTGACGCGTTCGGCGTCGAGATGCCGCCGTGCGAGCTCGAACGCGGCCGCGATCTGGCATGCTCTCGCTCGTCCCAGACCCTTGATCGATTGAAGAGCCTCGGCGTCGACGCGGTCGAGACGTCCGCCGAACCGCCGGAGGATCTTCGTCGCAAGGTGGAGAACGCCGGAGCCGCGAACGCCGCTTCCGACCATGACGGCGAGGAGCTCGACGTCCGACAACGCCGCTGCCCCTTTCGAGAGGAGCTTCTCGCGCGGCCGTTCGGCGTTCGGTAGATCGCGAATCTCTCGTTGATCCTTCGGATTCCATCTGAGGCCGGGCGGTTCGTAGATTCTGTCGGTCGTCTTCATTGTCGCAGCCCTATTATGCAAAGAGCGTTGCGTACATCAAGACATAGGAGTCACTAGCTTCCAGCGGACGTGGGCAGGTTGAGTCTTCCGTGCGCTTGCGCAGAAGCTTCGCGCGAGACGATTGCGGTTCGAGGTGCTCCCGTGCGGTCGAAGGGCCGTGCCCGACACGAACTGGCGGGAAGAACAGTCGGCGGGCAGGAGGCGGGACGCCCCAACGGATTCTCTTGGAGGCGCGTTCCGATGCTTCGCGCCCGTTGCGGGCCCGTGCCGAAGCGAGCCTGTGGCTCGACATCCGGCGTGCGAAGCCGGGGCGTCCCTGGTGGCATCCCACCGTATGTAGCGATCTGTAAGACACGTGTCAAGTTTTGGCTGGACTTAGACGGTGCAAGTAGTGCTACGTGTCCCATGTATTGTGGAATTCCGGCCGTAGTAGAACTTTGTCACCTGATGTAGGCTGTACTCCGCGACCATGCCCAAGAAGAACTACCGCATCGTGACTCGAGGCGACGCTGTTAGGCGCGCGCGCATCGTTGCCGGCTACACGGCAGCGGAGCTGGCGACCGAGGTCGGGATCTCCCGGCCGATGCTGTCGTCGATCGAGAACGGGGCAGGAACGAGCGTCAAGACGGCGCACAAGATCGCCGACGCGCTCGCGGCCGCGTTCGCTGACCTGTTCGAGATCACGGGCGCGTAGGCGACGTTGGCCGGGTCGACATGTTCGGCGCTACGGCAGGCGGATCCCGAATTGAAGTGACACGCGTGTCAGCCCGCGGATAACCTCGTCGAACGGGAGGAGGGGCTCGCCGAGACCGGGGGCGAGAAGGAGCGCGCCCCAGGCCGACTGGCGGAGCACGTTCCGATCGGAGATCGCGAGGGACGCGTCGACTGACACGTTGAACGGAATGAACGCTCGAGCGCGGAACGCACCTCCGACGTTGCTCGCCTGTGCGCCGAACGGGAATCCGGCGATTCGGAGAGACCACGTTTCGTTGAGGATCGGCGTCAGGAAGAAGCCGACGTCGATCTGGCCTCCGACCGGGCCGCCGACGGCCGAAGCGGCGGAAACGAGCCCCCCGAGGGTCGTCCGCGCGTGCTCGCTTCGAACGAACTCGATGCCGATCCGGACGATCATCCGCTCGAACGGCGTGGCGAGGCTGAGCCGGAGGGCGGCGTCCGTCCCCAGGGCGACGTGGGCATAGGCACCGAGCCCCGGCATCCAGTTGTCTCCGGCGATTCCGTAGACGGGCGCGGGGGCCACATCGAGGAACGCACCCAGTTCGACCATCCGGACTGCGTAGGCGGAGAGCCCGATCGCGAGAATGACGGCGACGGTGAGGATCGTTCGCATGTGCCTTCCTTCCTGTGCGACTAGCCGACGAGGGTCTTCGCCAGCTCGGCGGTCGAGCGTGGCTTGACCCGGAGCTTGTAGTCGACGAGCCTTCCGTCCTCGTCGACGGCGGCGTGCGTCCGGAGCATTCCAGTGACCATCTTCCCGTAGAGCGTCTTCTCCCCCCAGGCGCCGTATGCCGTGGCGACCGCGTGATCCGGATCGGAGAGGAGGACGAACGGGAGATCGTACTTGGCGCGGAATGCAGCCAGCTGCTCCGGAGGGTCGGGGCTGATTCCGACGATGACGATCCTCGCATCCTCGATGTCCGGATGGATGTCGCGCAGCGCACACGCCTGCTTCGTGCAGCCCGGCGTGTCCGCCTTGGGGTAGAAGTAGATGATGATGCGCCGCCCGGCGAAGTCGGCGAGTCGGACGCGCTCGCCCGTGTCCGAGCTCAACTCGAACGCTGGCGCGACGTCTCCCGCTCTCAGCATGGTCCAGCTCCTCTCTGGGCTCGGCGTACGTTGTACACGGTAGTCGGAACGCCGGCGGCTGCCAAGAGGATCGCCGGCTCGGCGCAACCTACCGGGAGGACGATGTGCCAGGCGCTGATCGTACCCGGCCGAAGAACGCGTAGATCAGCGTCGAAGCGAGGAGATAGCAGGCGATCGTGATCGGGAAGATCGCCGAGAATCCCGTGCTCTCCTGCAGGTGACCGCTGGCGAGGGCGCTGACACCGCGGGTGCCCTGCCAGCTCATCTGCATCAGCGCGCTCGCCGTCGGCCGCCGCTCCGTCGAGACCGAGTCCATCGCGAACGCCGTGTAGAGCGGGTTGGCCATGTTCATCAGGCTGGCGCGGGCGAGGAACCCGGCGGCGGAGAGCGAGAGAAACGGCGCGTAGCCGAGGAGTACGAGAAACGGGATCGACAGGAACTGCACGAGGACGACGGCCCGGATCCGGCCGAGGCGGTCAGCGACGATCGGTCCAGCGAGCGTCGCCAGGGCCATGAACACGGACTGGAATGCGAACAGGAATCCGATCGTCACGTCCGACAGTCCGAAGCGGGTCCGCAAGTACACGTTGAGGAACGGGACGAGCACCCCGGCGCCGAACCCGATGATCACCTGAGGAAGAAACAGGCGCACGAGGTGTCGGGGATTCCTGAACATCTCCTTCAGCCGCGGATTCGATCGCGGTTCCGTTCCGCGCGGGAGTCGGGGCAATCGGATGAGGGGCAGGATGGCGAGTGCGTAGAGCGCCGCGCAGATCCAGAGCGATCCACGATAGGCGAAGGCGGCCTCGGCGCCGACACCGGCGATCCAGGCGACGAGTGTCGGCAGCGCTCCCGCGAGTGATGTGCCGATGAACATCGCCGCCATCCGGGTGGCGAACTGAACGCTGAACAAGTGGGTCCGCTCGGGTCCCTCGCTGTTCTCGACCATGAACGGCGCGTTGCTCACCGAGAGAAGCGTCCGGCTGAGACCTCGGCTGACGGAGAACAGGATCAGCCCGACGGCCGCGCTCGACATCGAGATTCCGAAGACTGAGACGACCATCAGGGCCGCGCCGGTCACCAGCGTGAAACGAAGACCAAATCGGTGGCTCGCCATCCCCGCCGGGATCGCGAGACAGGCGATCACGAGCGGTGGGAGCGCGACCAACGTCCCGAGGAACGCGCGATCGAATCCGAGGGAGAGAACGTAGAAGTTGAACAGGAGGCGCAGGATGCCGAGCGAGAGCCCGCTGATGAAGCTGTACAGCAAGTAGAGGCGAGCGTTCGATTGGAATCGCCGGAGCTGATGAAGGTAGTCCCGAAGCGGCGGCATGGCGGTCGATTGTACCGATCGAGGCGAGCGCCGCTTGGGGGCGGCCGCGCCAGGGCCGGGCGACGTTCGTCCGATCCGAGAGCGGGATCAGGCTGGGTTGGAAGAGATGCTGCCGAGATGACTCGGGTGACGCCTGCCGGGTGGCATCCTCCCGTCGCGAGCTGTTCACGTCAGTGCAGAATCTGCGACAGAAACAGCTTCGTGCGCTCGTGCTGCGGGTGGTGGAAGAACGCCTCGGGCGTGTTCTCCTCGATCAGCTGGCCGAAGTCGAAGAAGATGATCCGGTCGGCGACCTCGCGGGCGAAGCCCATCTCGTGGGTAACGACGATCATCGTCATTCCCGAGAGCGCGAGTTCCTTCATCACGTCGAGAACCTCCTTGATCATCTCCGGATCGAGGGCCGAGGTCGGCTCGTCGAACAGCATGATCTTCGGCTTCATCGCCAGTGCGCGGGCGATCACGACCCGCTGCTGCTGCCCGCCGGAGAGCTGTCCGGGGAACTTGTCCGCTTGCTCGGGGATCCCGACGCGTTCGAGGAGCTGCATCGCGAGGGTGTCTGCTTCCGCCTGCTTCATCTTCAGCACCCAGACCGGAGCGAGGGTGACGTTCCGGCGGACCGTCAGGTGGGGGAACAGGTTGAACTGCTGGAAGACCATCCCCACGTCGCGGCGGACCGCCTCGATGTTTCGCAGATCGTGCGTCAACTCGACGCCATCGACGACGATCCGGCCGCGCTGGTGCTCCTCGAGCCGGTTGATCGTTCGGATGAAGGTCGACTTCCCCGACCCGGACGGCCCGCAGATGACGACGACCTCGCCCTTTTGGACGGTCAGGCTGATCCCGCGAAGAACGTGGAAGTCGCCGAACCACTTGTGGACGTCCTGGCAGACGATGATTCCTGCATCCGTTTCGTTCGACAACGCATTCCCTTTCTACCGGACGCCGACGCCGAGTGACCGCTCGATCTTCCGACTCACGTAGGACATCGAGTAGCACAGGGCCCAGAAGACGACGCCGATGAACACGTATAGCTCGAAGATCGTGCCTCGCCACTCGAGGTTCCCGAGGACGCTGCGCGAGATGTTGAGCAGCTCGAGGATCGCGATGAACCCGAACAGCGTCGTGTCTTTGAACAGGGCGATGAACTGGCCGACGATCGCCGGGATCACCGCGCGGAGCGCCTGCGGAAGGATGATGAGAATCGTCGTCAGGAAGCCGTTCAGCCCGACCGCGTACGCCGCCTCGTACTGTCCCTTGGGGATCGCTTGCAGTCCGCCGCGGACGTTCTCGGCCATGTACGCGGCGGAGAAGGCGGTGATCGTCACCATCGCTCGGACGACCAGGTCGGGGCGGATGCTCGCCGGGAGGAGAAGCTGCAGCATGATCGACGCCATGAACAGGAGGCTGATCAGAGGCACGCCGCGGATCAGCTCGATGTAGGCCGTGCAGACCCAGCGGACGGCGGGAAGCCTGCTCTTCCGACCGAGGGCGAGGAGGACGCCGAGCGGAAGCGAGAGACCGATCCCGACGACGGCGCCGAGGAGGTTGAGCATGAATCCCCACGTGTTTCGGCCCTCGACGACGGGGAGGGCGCCGCCGACGCCGTTCAGCAGGATGAGGCCGACCGGGAACGACAGGACCCAAGCGACGAGTTCGACCCGTCGGGCGACTTTGGTGCGCCGGGGCGATCGGCCGAGGGTGGCAAGCGCCGCGGCGCCGAAGCCGGTCGCGGCGGCGACGGCGACGCCGGCGATCCAGCCGCGCGTCGCGAGCGGGAACGGGAGAAGGGCAAGCGCGATCGCCACGGCGCTGCCCGCCGTCGCCACCCGCCGGATCAGTCCACCGTGCAGTCGTGCGCTGCCGCCGAGGAGGAACGCGATCGTATACAGCGTCGCCCAGACACGCCACAGAAGCTCGGGCGGATACGTCCCGACGAGGAGGAGCTTCAGGTTGGCTGGGATCACGTCCCAGCGTGCATCGGTCACCGCCCAGCGGAGGAGCCCGTAGACGATGACCACGATCAGCGTCGCTGCGGCCAGGGTGAGGACGGCGTTGAACCCGCTGCTGAACAGATTCTGCTTCAGCCACCGGAGGAGCGGGATCCGCTCGGTCGGGGGCGGGAGCTGGTTCTTCGTCGCGAGGCCATTCGTTCCGTTCATCGCTATCGCTCCACCAGCTTGATCCGCCGGTTGTACCAGTTCATCACAAGCGACGTGAGGAGGCTCATCGTCAAGTAGCTTCCCATGATGAGGAGGATCATCTCCACCGCACGCCCCGTCTGGTTGAAGATCGTCGTTCCGACGTTCAGGAGATCGTAGTAGCCGATCAGGATCGCCAGGCTCGAGTTCTTGGTCAGATTCAGGTACTGGCTCGTCACCGGCGGAACGATCACCCGCAGCGCTTGGGGAAGGACGACCAGCCGAAGAACCAGGCTGCGGCGAAGGCCGAGCGCTCGTGCAGCTTCCGTCTGTCCCACCCCGACGGCGAGGATGCCGGCGCGGACGATCTCGGCGATGAACGCGCCGGTGTAGGTCGCAAGCCCGATCACGAGCGCCGAGAACGACGTCGACAGCCACATTCCCCCCTCGAAGTTGAATCGCTTCAGCACGGGAACGTCGAGTCCGAGCGGGCTTCCCGGAGTTAGGAACCACCCGCCGATCGCCGCGGCGGCGAGGATCGCGAGGGCCGGAACGATCGGGAGTCCGGGACGATCGGCGCGGCGCAGCTGGATCCGGCGGACAATGTAGACGCCTACGGCAAGCACGGCGCCGCCGACGAGGTACCACGCCCAGATGCGAAACGACGGGGTCACGACCGGCCACGGCATGTACAGCCCGCGGCGGCTCAAGTAGATCGAGCCGGGAAGCCGGATCGCCTCCTGGACGAGCGGAAGCGCGGTCAGCATCACGGCGAAGTACCAGAAGAAGAGCTGCACGAGGAGCGGGATGTTCCGGACCGTCTCGACGTAGAGCGACGCGAGCTTGCGGACGAGCCAGTTGGTCGACAGCCGGGCCACCCCGACCAGCGTGCCGATGATCGTCGCCAGGACGATCCCGATTACGGCGACGCGCAGCGTGTTGACGATTCCGACGAGGAACGCGTAGCTGTTGACGTCGGTTGGCGCGTAGGCGATCCCCTCCGAGATCGGGAATCCGGCCGTGTCGCCGAGGAAACGGAATCCGAGGTTCAGACCGGACTCTTCGAGGTTGGTGAACAGATTTCCGAGTAGCCACCAGATCCCGGCGGCGATGGCGACGAGGAACAGGACTTGGCTTGCGATGCGCAGGAATCGGATGTCCCGCCACAACGGGGTCGTCCTACGGCCGTGCTGCAACGGAATCCTCCTCGTCCATCCGAAGAACCGATCGGCGAAGGGCGAACGAGCGCACTCCGCCGTTCACCGGGATGGTCGCGCGCCGGACGAAGTGAGGGAATGCCTGCCGCCGAGCAGGCATTCCCCGATGAGTTCGTCGCGGAGCGACGTGTTCGCTAGCGCCACGCCGGGCAGTAGATCAGCCCGCCGTCGGTGTAGAGATCGTTCAACGATCCCGCGCGCGGGATGTCCAGCCCCGCCGGACCGAGATGACGCTCGTAGATCTCGCCGTAGTTGCCGACGGCGGCGATCACGTTGATCGCCCAATCCTCGGCGAGTCCGAGCTTCGCGCCCATCCCGCCTTCGATCCCGAGGAAGCGGCGGATTTCGGGATTGTCGCTGGTGAAGGTTCGGACGTTTGCCTGGGTGATCCCGTGCTCCTCGGCGAAGAACGTGGCGAAGACGACCCACTTCACGATGTCGAACCACTCGTCGTCGCCGTGTCGGACGAGCGGACCGAGTGGTTCCTTGGAGATCGTGTCCGGGAGGATCGTGTGCGCCCCCGGATCGGTCGCGGTCGTCCGAAGCGAGGCGAGCTGCGACTTGTCACTCGTGTAGCAGTCACAGGCGCCGGCGTCGTACGCGCCGAACGCCGCTTCGGTCTCGGCGAAGACCTGCGTGTTCAGCGCCAGTCCGTTCAGCCGGAACGCGTCGGCGAGGTTCCCCTCGGTCGTGGTCCCCGAGGTGACGCAGACCGTGGCGCCGTCGAGATCGAGGATCGACGCAACTCCGTCGGCCTTGCGGACGATGAACCCTTGCCCGTCGTAGAACGTCGTCGGGCAGAAGTCGAGTCCGAGCTCCTTCGAGTCGCGGGTCAGGGTCCATGTCGTGTTGCGGATCAGCACGTCGATCTGCCCCGCCTGAAGGGCCGTCAGACGTTCGCCCGCGGTCAGCGGGACAAACTCGACAGCGACGCCGAGGGCAGCGGCGATCGCCTTGCCGTAGTCGATGTCGAACCCGGCGAAGACGCCCGTCGCTGCGTCGAGGAAGCCGAAGCCGGGCAGCGAGCCGTGAACCCCGCAGATCAGTTTGCCGCGTGCCAGGATCGTCTCCAGCGTCGTCTGCCCGGCGACGCAGAGGGGGATCACCAATGCCAGCAGGACAACCACAAGAAGCATGCGCTTCACGGGAACCTCCTTGATTCGATTCGTCCGGTGGGCGGCTCGATCGACCGACCGAGCCTGACCCGACATACCCCGCGCCGGCCCCTGCGACGCCGGCGCGCGCCGCACTCTACGGGCGTCGGCGCGTACGCGTCAAATCCGAGCGGCCCTTGGGTGCGACGATCCTCGCACGTCCGCCGGTCCGCCCGGTACCATGTCGGCCTGGGCTGCTGCCAGAGGGAGGGTGACGGGTGGAAGCGGTCGGTGAGGTTCTCAAGCGCCACTGGGGGTACGCGTCGTTCCTCCCGCTGCAGCGGGAGGCGATCGAGGCGGTCGTCGCCGGCCGCGATTCGGTCGTCGTCCTCCCGACCGGGGGTGGGAAGTCCGTCTGCTACCAGGTCCCGGCCGTCCGCCTTCCCGGCACGGCAATCGTCGTGAGCCCGCTGATCTCGCTGATGAAGGATCAGGTTGACGCGCTCGTCGACTGCGGCGTCGCCGCCGACGGGCTGAACAGCAGCCAGACGCCTGCCGAGCAGGACGACGTCGTCGCCCGTCTCCGCGCCGGAGACGTCAAGATCCTCTACGTCGCGCCCGAGCGGCTGATGACCGGCGCCTTCCTCCGCCTTCTCGACGGATGCAGCCTCTCGTTCATCGCCGTCGACGAGGCGCACTGTGTCTCGATGTGGGGACACGACTTCCGCCCCGAGTATCGGCAGCTCGGTCGGCTCAAGGCGGTCTTCCCCGGCATTGCGATCCACGCTTACACCGCGACCGCAACCGGGCAGGTCCGCGATGACATCGCCGCCCAGCTGAATCTCGAGGCTCCGGATGTGGTCGTTGGCTCGTTCGATCGACCGAACCTGGTCTACTCCGTCGACCGGCGCGTCGACGTCGTTCGACAGGTCGCCGACGTCCTCGATCGACATCGCAACGAGTCGTCGATCGTCTACTGCATCCGTCGTGCCGACGTCGACGACCTGACCGAGCGGCTCCGCGACGCCGGCTACGCCGTTGCCGCGTACCACGCCGGCCTGACGCCCGAGGAGCGGAAGCGGGCTCAGGATGCGTTCATCGCCGAGGACGTCGACACGATCGTCGCGACGGTGGCGTTCGGGATGGGGATCGACAAGTCGAACGTCCGCGCCGTGGTCCACGCCGGGATGCCGAAGTCGCTCGAGCACTACCAGCAGGAGTCAGGCCGCGCCGGCCGAGACGGCCTCGACGCCGAATGCGTGCTCCTGTACGGGTCGGGCGACTACGGGACGTGGAAGTTCCTGATCGAACGGTCCGACTCGGAGGAGGCGCGCCGGATCGCGATCGCGAAGCTCGGCGACATCTCGGCGTACGCGTCCGGAGTGACCTGTCGGCACCGAGCGATCGTCGAGTACTTCGGACAGGACCTGGAGTCCGACAGCTGCAACGCGTGCGACGTCTGCTTCGGCGACCTCGAGCTGGCCGACGACGCGCTCGTCACATCGCAGAAGATCCTCTCCTGCGTCTACCGGCTTGACGAACGGTACGGGGCCGACTACACGGCGGCGGTGCTGGCCGGTTCCCGCGAGGAACGAATCCTCGAGGGCGGGCACGACGCACTGTCGACCTACGGCCTTCTGTCCGATCACACCCGCCGGCTCGTTCGGGACTGGATCGAGCAGCTCGTCGGCCAGGGCTACCTCGCGAAGCGGGGCGAGTACAACACCCTGGGAATCACCGAGCGCGGATGGCGCGCGATCCGCGGTGACGAGACGCCGCGCCTGCTGAAGCCGGCCGAGCGGCCGCGGAAGGCCGCCGTCGCCGATTCGTGGGACGGGGTCGATCGGGGGCTGTTCGACACCCTGCGCGTCGTCCGCCGAGCGATCGCCAAGGAGAGAGGCGTCCCGGCGTACATCGTCTTCGGCGACGCGGCGTTGCGGGACATGGCCCGCCGGCGACCGTCGTCGGTCGAGAGCTTCCTCGCGGTGAGCGGCGTCGGGCAGGCGAAGGCGGAGCAGTACGGCGAGCGGTTCATCGCCACGATCTGCGAGTACGCGCGCGCTCACGACATCGGCCTCGACGTCGATCCGTCGGTTCGACCGGTGCCGAAACCGACGAGGCGGCGTCCGCGAAGAGGGTCCCGATCGACCGTGGACCTCTCTCGCGGGCTCGCTCGGGAGCGGTTCGATCGCGGCGAGTCGGTCGCCGCCGTCGCGGAGGCGCTCGATGTGAAGGGCTCGGTCGCGCTCAAGTACCTGATCGAGTACGTCGCCGAGACGGGGCGGACCTCGCCCGAGCCGTGGGTCGATGCGCAGACGTTCGAGCGCGTGGCGGGGGCGGCGGTCGAGACCGGGATCGGGCGTCCGATGTCGATCATCAAGGCGCTCGGCGGCGGTGTCGAGTACGACGACGTCCAGATCGCCATCGCCTGCTTGAGGAACGCCGACTGATCGCCTCGCGAACTTCTGCACGATCGGCTCAATTCACAGAATCTCCATCGGAGGATCCTATCCTCGCATCGGATGCGCGCCGGGTCCGCGCCGAGCGGGGCGCCGGGCCGGCGTCGCGAGTGACGGTTCGAGACAAGGAGGATCCATGCGACGAGTGGCTTCGGTGGTCTTCGGATGCGCGATCTGCGGTCTCCTCGCGTTCCTGGTTTCGGCGGCGGCCTCGTGGTCGGCGCCGTCCGTCGCCGACGTCGAACAGGCGCTCGACGGCCTCGGGCTCGACGCGTTCGTCGAGACGTCGTATCGGCTGTACGTGCTCCGGCACCCGGAGTGGGTCACCTCGCTCGGGATCGCCGACGAGTTCGGGATTCGAAACGACGCGCTCAACGACTACTCGCACGCGTACGTGCTTGAGACCCAGGCGATCGAGTCGTTGATCCTCGAGCGCCTGACGACGTTCGACTCGAGCGATCTGACCGGCGCACAGCGGGAGACCTACGAGATCGCGTGGTGGTTCTGGGACGATCTCGTCCGCGGGCAGGCGTACGCTGATTACCGCCATCCGATCCACTTCATGCTCGTCCGGAGTCTCCACGGATACCTGGAATACGCGCTGACTGAGGATCACCCGTTCCGCTCCGAGGCGGACGTCGAGGACTACGTGACGCGCCTCGGCCGCGTCGGCGAGCAGATCGATCAGATGATCGCCGAGCTCGAGCGGCGAGAGGCCCTCGGCATCGTCGTGCCGCGCGCACCGCTCGACTGGGCGATCGGACACCTTCGCGAGATGAGCACGACCTACACTCCGCGACACCCCTTCTATCTGACGCTGGAGACGAAGGGCGGCGGAATCGCCGACCTGTCGGCCGACGCGCTCGACGCGCATCTGGAGGGCGCGGCGGCGGCCATCGACGATGTCGTCAAACCGGCCTACGATCGGCTCTACGATGCCGTCATCGAGCTTCGTCGCCGCGCACCGGCGACGCTGTCGATCGGGCAGTACGATGGCGGCGCCGACGCGTACGCCTACCTCCTGCGGCATCACACCGGAACCGACCTGACGCCGAGCGAAATCCACGCGCTCGGTCTTCGAGAGGTCGAGCACGTCCAGGCCGAGATCCGGAGCGCGGCGGCCGCGCTCGGCGTCGACCGTTCGAGCACGATGGGCGAGATCTTCGCCGTCGCCGCCGCTGAAGGCGGAATCGTCCGCGGACACGAGGCCGTCAGCGAGGCCGAGGCACTGATCGAGAAGGCCGAGCGGATCGTTCTCGACACGGGAGCCCTCTCCGCGCTACCCGAGGGCGGCGTGATCGTTCTCGGAGCGGAAAACGGCGGCTTCTACTCGGTCGGATCGCTCGATGGCTCGCGCCCCGGCGCGTACTACGCGACGTCGGGGGGACCGGTCGAGCGATTTGCGACGGCGACGATCGCGTTCCACGAGGCGATTCCCGGTCACCACGTCCAGCTGACGTTCGCGCGGGAGTTCGATCTGCCGCTTCTGCGCAAGGATGTCGTCTTCACCGGCTTCGCAGAGGGATGGGCGCTCTACGCCGAACGCCTGATGGGCGAGCTCGGCGCCTACGATGACGATCCGTGGGGGAACCTCGGGCGACTCAAGTTCGAACTCGTCCGTGCCGTTCGCCTCGTCGCCGACACCGGAATCCACCACCTCGGCTGGAGCTTCGAACGGGCGGCGGACTACATCGCTGAGACGACCGGCGACTCCCGCGGGACCGCCGACTACCGCGCGCTGCGCTACACCGTCATCCCCGGGCAGGCAACCGCGTACATGATCGGCCTCCTCGAGATTCTCGACCTGCGCACCGAAGCGCAGCAAGCGCTCGGCGACGCGTTCGAGTTGGCCCGGTTCCACGACGTCGTGCTCGGAAGCGGGAACATCCCGCTCGGCCAGCTCCGCGGGCTTGTCGAGGCGTGGATTGCGGAGACAAACGACGGGGCATGAGCCCTCCTCCCAGAGAGTGGGCTGACGTGGAGGTGTCCCGGGGAGACGCATCGGAGACGGCGGAGCGATTCCATCGAATGGGAGAGGTGTGGAGGTGTGCACAACGCCTGTCTCCCGTGTTGAGCGGGGACAGGAGGCGCAGCGGTTCATCGTGAGGATCTGGCTCGATCCGATCCGCAAGGGAGGTGCCGTTGTCTCAAGTAGGGAGGGTTCTGGGTCTCTGTCTCGCGGCGGTCGCGATGCTCCCGGTCGTCGTGTTGGCGTCGTGCCATGCGGCGCTTCTCGTCATCAACCTGGATCTCGCGACTCTGAGCTTCGCTGGCACGGGAGACCCGTATCCGAGCGACTGGCGAACGGCGGACGACCGGTACGTCGTCGATGCCAATGCCGATCTGATCGCTGCGGCACGAGAGGCGGGGTTCCTCATCGTCTATCTGTACGGTGAATACGACTACGTTCCCGACGAGCAGGAGAAGGCCTTCCCCGCGGAGATCGCGCCGCGGCCGAGCGACCTCGTGATTGCGCGGCCGGGCCCGTACCAGAACGTATTCCGCGACACCGGCCTCGACGAGATCCTGAGGGCTCGCGGAATCAACCGGCTCGTGATCTCGGGGCTGAACACGGCGTACTGCGTCAAGGTGTCTGCCTGGTACGGGAACGCGTTTGGCTACGAGGTCATCGTCGCCGCCGACGCGCACAGCGGAGGCGAGCCATCGCGCGCCGAGCAGTACAACACCAGATTCTGGCCGTACTACGATACGACCGTGACCGCGACCGCGGAGATCGACTTCGCGGCGCTCTGCGCGGGGGGCGAGGAGTAGTCCGGGGCACGTTGGAGCGCCCGTTTCGTAGCAGCTTCCGTTGTGGCGCCGAGCGAGAAGCCCCGGGTGGATGAAGTCACTCGAAGGCGTGCAGTGCACCTCAAGGAGGAGACTGGATGGAATCCCGAATCGCTCGGTGGGCGATCCTGATCGCTCTGGCCGTCTTGCCGGTCTATGCAGTGAGTGCGGCGGGCGAGGTCTGGGTCGATGACTTCGACGACGTCGCCAGCGGCTGGGAAGTCGCGACAAGCCCCGGGAACAGCGTGGGCTACCAGGACGGGGAGTACGAGATCCGAATCAACTCCGACTGGTGGGTGCGGGACGCGTGGTCGAGCGAGCGCGAGCCGTTCCACGGCTTCCGCGCCGAGGCGACGGCCTACTTCCAGACGGATGCCGAAGACGCGGAGCTCGGCATCTGCTGGGGCCTCGGGATCGGGAGCGTCTACTTCGCCGGGATCAAGGCGGACGGAACCTACGCAATCAGCCACATCCTCGACGGCGAGTGGCAGGAGAGCCTGGTCGACTGGACGGGGAGCCCGGCCATCCTGTCGGCGGGGGGAGTGAAGAAGCTGTCTGTCATCGTCGAGGAGGGGCGAGCCACCTTCCTCGCAAACGACACCGAACTGGCGTCGGTGCGTCTCTCGATGGAGGGACCGTACGTCGTCGGACTGTACGGCGCGACCAACGGCTCCGCGCCGGCCGTCGCTCGATTCACGCAGTTTGCCGTCGAGGGTTTCGGCGAGTCGGATACGGTGGTGGCGATCGATCTCCTCGTCGACGACTTCGACGACGAGACGACCGGGTGGGATGCGGCGAGCGACGACAACGGGCACTCGGCCTACGTCGAGGGAGGCTACGAGATCCGTACTGTCCGGATGTACGGAACGCGCGTCGCCTGGGCACCTGTCGCTGGGTCCCTCGAGGATTTCCGCGTTCGTGTCTCCGGCCTCCATCTCGAAGGGTCGCTCGAGGCGGAGTACGGCATCGTCTGGGGGACGGACGTGGGGAATGCCTACTACGCCGGCGTGACCGGCGAGGGCGAGTACTCGGTCAGGAAGACGAGCGCCGGCCTGTGGGAGGACGGACGACCGATTGACTGGACGATGAGCGACGCCGTTCGCACGGGAGAGAGGGCCAACAGCCTCGAGCTGACCGTTCGGGGACGTCGGGCGACGCTGGCGATCAACGACGGCGAGACCGTGGTCCTCGACGTGGAGACCGACGAGGCGGTTCGCGTCGGGCTGTACGTGAGTTCGCACAGCTTCTCGCCGGCCGCCGCTCGCTTCACGCGGTTCGAAGTCGCGGAGCTGCCCACACCGGAGGCGCCGGCGATCGTCGTCGACGAGTTCGACGACGCGTCGAGCGGCTGGCTTGTGCAAGACGACTTCCTCAGCGCCGGGCGGTACGAGGAGGGCGACTACGTGATGGAGATCAAGCGAAGAGCTTGGATCCGGGAGAGCTGGGCGCCGATCCAGGATCGGTTCGAGCGGTTCCGCGCCGAGGTGACCGGGACCGTCTTCGCGGAGCCGGTCCAGACCCCTTCCCACGCGCCGTCGATGGGCATCTGCTTCAGTCCCGGCGGGGGGATCATCAACGAGATCGACGTGCAGATCCCTGCCGACACAGCGTACTACTTCTCCGTCACGACCAGCGGCGGGTTCTTGGTCGCAAACACGATCAACCGAGAGTGGCCCGACGGTCCGGTAGAATGGACGGAGACCTCGACCATTCGTCCGGCGGGGGAGCCGAACACCATCGCCGTCGTCGTCGAGGACCAGCTGGCGCGCTGCTTCATCAACGGAGAAGAGGTGACGTCGTTCGAGGTCGCCTTCGAAGGACCCTACTACGTGGGCACGCATGCATTCACTTCGTCTGCCCCCACTCTGATCGCTCGCGTCACCCGGTTCGAGGTCGAGGATCTGGGCGCCGGCGTTTCGAGGGCGGTCTCCGCTGCGCGCGCCGCTCTCGAGGGACTCCCGTTCGATGAGTTCGTCGAGGTGTCGTACCGTCTCCACGCGTTGCGGGAGCCGCAGCATGTCGCCACGATGGGTCTTGCGGCGGAGTTCGGCATCCGCAACGACGGCCTCGACGACTACTCGTACGCGTACGTCCACGACACGTTCGCGATCGAAGCGTTGATTCTCGACACGCTTCACTCGTACGACCCTGCCGTGCTGACGCCCGATCAGCGGATCGTCTACGCCATCTGCGACTGGTATTGGGATGACGTCGTTCGCGGCCAGGCGTTCTACGAGTACGACCACCTGGTGCACTCGATGGCAGCGTTCAACGCGATTGGCTACCTGGAGTACGTGCTCAACGACGCGCACCCGTTCACCTGCGAGGCGGACGTGGCAGACTACGTCGCCCGCCTGCAGCGCGTCGGAGCGCAGATCGACCAGCTGACGGCGGAGATGGATCGTCGGATGGAACTCGGAATCGCGCCTCCTCGCCGCACGCTCGAGGGGGTCCTTCCGGCGCTCGAACGGTCGACGACCGTTCCGGCGGAGGGACACCCCTTCTACAAGACGCTCGCAGCGAAGGCATCAGCGGTCGAGGGGCTCTCGAGCACGGATCTCGAGGGGTATCTGTTGCTCGGTGCGCTCGCCGTCGAACTCGTCGTCCAGCCCGCCTACCAGCGGCTGCACGACACCGTCGCCTGGCTCGCCGAGTCCGCCCCTGAGTCGATCTCGCTCGGTGCCCTGCCGGGAGGTGACGAGGCGTACGCGTACATGCTTCGACATCACACGCAGACGGAGCTGACCGCGGCCGAGATTCACGAGTTGGGGCTCCAACAGGTCGCTCGGGTGCAGGACGAGATTCGCCGGGAGGCGGAAGCTGCCGGGATCGAGGACACGAGCTCGATGCTCGCGATCTTCGAGGCCGTCAACGCGTTGAGCGATGCCGTGCGAGGTCAGGAGGCGCTCGACTACACCACGCAGCTGATCCGCGATGCGGAAAGGCTCGTGATCGAATCGGGCGCGTTCTCTGCGTTGTCGGACGCTCAAGTGATTGTGGAAGGCGCCTCGGTCGGCGGGTTCTACAGCCCCGCCTCTCTCGACGGATCGCGCCCGGCCAAATTCCTCGTCACGACGGGCGGCGCGACGGAGTTCTACCGGATGGCGACCGTGGCCTACCACGAGGCGATTCCCGGCCACCACCTGCAGGTGGCGTCGGCGCAGGAGATGGATCTACCGCTCATCTGCCGCGACATCGTGTTGAACGGATTCGTGGAGGGCTGGGCGCTCTACGCCGAGCGCCTGATGAGCGAGCTCGGGGCGTTCGACGATGATCCCCTCGGGAATCTCGGCCGTCTTCAGCTGGAGCTGATGCGAGCAGTGCGACTCGTCGTGGACACCGGAATCCACGCGCTCGGGTGGACCTACGACGATGCGGTCGCCTACGTGATGGAGAGCGTCGGCGAGTCGGAGGGCGCGGGGGTCTACCGCGTGACGCGCTACACGGTCGTCCCCGGGCAGGCGACGGCGTACATGGTCGGACTGCTCGAGATCCTCGATCTCCGCGAACTCGCACGCGAAGTGCTCGGGGAAACGTTCGACCTGGCGGAGTTTCACGACGTCATCCTAGGCCATGGCAACGTGCCGCTTCCGCTCCTGCGGGATCTCGTCGAGACGTGGATCGCAGAGAAGCAGGGCTGAGTTTTAGCGGAAGGGCCCGTCGGCGGGTGCGCGCCAGCCGAACGGCCGAGCTCGCCGACGAGCTGCTTCCCATAAAGGGCAGGCCTGGGCGCTAGCTTGCCGCGGACTCCGGGTCCGACTCGCAGTCGGGAAGGAGTGTCTCGATCTCGCGGATCGGGCGGAACAGATAGGCTCCGACTGTCGCGATGGCGCCGAGGATGCCGAAGACGACGAACATCAGACCCATGCCCGCGCCGGGTCCGGTCCCGACGAGGGGCGCAAGTCCGCGGGCGAGCGGAGAGACTCCGCGCATCAGGGGCTCGAAGACCCGATCGGCGAGGATCCCGCCGAGTGGGAGGGCGATGGCCCCTCCGATTTGGCCGATCATGATCCGCGCCGAGAAGACACGGCCCTGTACGTGCGCGGGGACCTTCGTCTGCCAGATCGAGTGACTCGATCCGCTGGCGATCGGGATCGTCAGAGACGTGAGGAACGCGCCCACCCCCCAGACCGGCAGACTCCGGCCGATGCCGATCATCGTCTGGCCGATGAGCGTCGAGAGCAGCACGCTGCCGAGTAGGGTGAGAACCCTTCGCCTCGGCCCGCCCCAGGCGGCGAGGAGGAGGCCGCCGGCGACGCTCCCGACACCGAAAAGCATCTGCACCGTACCGAGTGCGAGTTCGTTGCTCCCCGTTCGCGCGAGGATCATCGGTGCGAGAACCCCGCCGGCAAATGACAACAGGAAGTTGACGAGCAGGAAGTAGAGGAGAAGGCCGATCAGACTCGGGCGTGCGAAGATGTAGCGAAACCCGAACAGGCTGTCAGAAAGGAGCGACGGGCGGCGCCCGTCGGCCGACGGCGCGGCGGGCGGTTGAGGGATGCGAACGACCAGAAGCGCCCCGACGGCGAACAGGAACGTCACGATGTCGATCGTCATGATCCCGCCGATGTCGAGGAACGCGAGCAGGGCCCCGGCCGCCATCGGAGCGAAGACCGTCGGGATCGAGCGGATCATCCCGAACAGCGCGTTCGCCCGGGTGAGTTGCGCCTTGGGAATCATCATCGTGATCGACGCGGTGTACGCCGGGAACTGGAATGCCTGGAAGGCTCCGGAGAACGCCGCGGCGACGTAGAGGTGCCAGATCTCGAGCGCTCCGAGCTTGAACAGAATGAAGATCGCCACGGTGGAGAGGCCGGCGCCGAGGTCGCTGGCGATCATCACGCGCTTTCGGTTCCAGCGATCGATGAGCGCGCCGGCGATCGGGCTCAGAGCGACCATCGGGAAGAACGCACAGAACCCGACGAGGGCGAGCGCTTCGGCACGGCCGGTCACCTGCCACGCCCAGATGGTCAGTGCGAACGACGTCATTCCCGATCCGAGCAACGAGACGACTTGCCCGAGCCAGACGATCGTGAACCCGACCATCCCCGAGAATCGCGATCTCATCCGGTCAGCCTCCTCGCTGATGGGGCCCTCACGTCGTCAGCGCGTCTGGATCTGTCAAGCGTCTGTCGCTTACCGCCCTCAGGCGGTTCAAGAAAGCCGGCGAGTTACCAGGCGTCGGCCAAGATCAGCCTGCCAGCAGCGAAACGAGCGTCACCCCGGCGAGGACGAGCGCCCCGCCTACGAGGACCCGCTTCGTCAGCCGTTCGCCGAGGATGACGACGCCGAACAGAACGGTGAACAGGAGCGCGAGTCCCCACAGCGGGGAGAGCGCGCTCGCTTCGACCCGCTGCAGCGCAGTCAGCCAGAGGATCCACGACAGGAACAGCCCGAAGAAGGACGAGGCGAAGACAAGCCAGAACGTCCGGGCCGTGAATCGGATCCGTCCTGCGCGAAGGCCGGGAAGTGCGGCCACCGTCCACCAGACCGTGGCACCGCACGTGAACAAGAAGTGGTACTCGATCGGACTCATCCCGTGGGCGAGGCAGTACTTCGACGGAACGGCGGCGGTGAATCCCCACAACACGCCGGCGCCGAGCGCGGCGAGGCGTGCGAGGATACGCCGACCGTCGGCGTTGGCTTCGCCGCGTCCCCGGCGCACGAGGAAGTAGGCACCGCCGATCACGAGGCCTCCCGCGCCGAACGTGAACCAGCGCGCCGGTTCGCCGAGAACGAGGACCGAGCTGACGACGCCCCAGAACGGGTTCGTGTTCGACAGGATCGTCGACTCGTGAAGCGACCCGTGGGCGAGCGCGTAGTAGAAGAGGGCCGTGCCGACGAACGTGTTGAGGAGGCTCCCCCCGAGCGCGATCAGAATGAGAACGGGCGACGCGAACGTGAGACTGTTCGTCAGCAGCGCGAACGGAACGATGAACAGGAGGCCGATCCACGGGCGGAGGAAGCCGAAGCCGACCCAGTTCATCCGGTCGACGCCGAGCTTCATCAGCACCCACGTCAGCGCCCAACAGAGGGTCGCGCCGACGGTGAGTCCGATCGTCTCTAGGCTCACGACTTGCCTCCTGTCAATGCACAACGTTCACGGAGCCGGGCCGCTCGATACGAGTGTGAAGACCGGCTCCGCGAGCCTCGGACGTGCTACCGCTTGACGAAGATCGTGCCTTTCCCGGTGAACGTGCTCGTCCCGTCCGTTGCCGTGACGACGTAGAGGTAGGCGCCGTTGGCGACCGGGCGGCAGGGAGCGCCGACCGTGCCGTCCCAGACGATCCCGGTGACGTTCGCCCGCTCTTCGGCCCAGACGATCTTCCCGGCCAGGTCGTACACCGTCACTGACATCGTGCTCGCGATGCCGCTTCCCTCGAAGCCGAACGCGGTTTCGATTGCGAACGGGTTCGGCGCAGCGAAGAACCGAACGACGTCGAGGGCGCTGGCGACGATCGAGATCGTGTCGGAACTCTGGTCGGTCGAGTCGGTCGGGTCGGTGTACGTCGCCATCAGCTCGGTCCCCGCGACGAGGTCGAGATCGAGGCCGTCGGTCCGGAAGGTGTCGCCGGGGGCGAAGGTCTGAGCGTCGTACCAGATACCAAGATCGTAGGTCTGACCGTCGATTGCGACTGCATCGGCGAGGGCAGATTCACCTACATGACTCGGATCGACGACCTTGACGTAGACCGTGTCCGCGTCGGTGTAGGTGGAGACTTCGCTGCCGTCCGCGTCGACGAACGCCGTCGTCGACTGCTGCGTCGGAGTCGGTCCGCCGCCACCGATCCCGACCTTGATCGAGATCCAAGCGGAGTCGGAGTGGTTCGACGGATCCTGGTAGACGGCGACGACTGTGTCTCCCGGGAGGACGGCCAGTGTGGGCACGCAGTCGTCATAGATCGAGACGAGATCGATACAGATCACACTGACGAAGTCACCGGTTGAGGCGCCCGTCTCGAGGAGATCCGTCCCCGCCCATCGGCCGTTCCGCGGATTGAGCACGTACACCTTCGCCGCGCCGTCGTCGATGTCGTCGTACGGGTTGGGGGAATCGTTGAAGATGTTCGTGTCGCCGAGGAGCTCGTTGACCGGGTGGGTCTGGGCCGGTTGGAAGCCGCAGATGAATTCGTTCAAGGGGAGCGGTCCGAACGGGAAGTTCTGTCCGCCGTCCCAGAAGGCGTCGATCCGCTCGCGGCGCAGAATGTCCTCATCCTGATCCGGATCGAGCACTTCAACGAAGACGCAGTCGGAGTTCACGTACCCCGCAACTCGGCTTCCCTGACGATCGAGGAACCACATCAGCGTTCGATCGCCGTCGTAGACCTGCGTGTCACCGATCGACATCAGATCGAACGACACGTCGTTGCCGACCCGGATGCGCTCGATGCGCGGCCCGGAATAGGCGGTCGTCGTGTCGCTGTCCGCCAGCCCGAAGTACCCGTTGTCCCCTTCCATGTACTGGACGTCGTTGTAGCGAACGTAGACCTCGTCCTCGTTGAAGACCTCGAGCCGCCAGTTGTCGAGAACGAGCTGGTACCCGCCGATGAGGTTCGGCAGGCCGACGCCGAGTGCGTCCCATGTTGGCAGGAGGGCCATTCCGGCGTGGGAGAAGAAGACCGGCGAGTTGGAAGAGGTCTCGTCGAGAACCCAGAACTCCCCGTCGTCCTCCTCGTGTGGATCACAGAGGTGAACGATCATCTTCTCCGGGCAGCACGGATCGACGTTCGCGTTCGCATCGATCACTTCGACATAGACGGGATCGCGGCCGATCCAGTAGATCTCCTTGGAGCTTCTCGAAGCGTCGGTGAAGTAGGTGATCGAGTGCTGCCGTTCCTCGATGTACGCCGTCGCCAGCTTGAAATCATCCTCGTCATTCGGATCGAGGTAGTAGGCGACGAGGACGTCACGTACGTCGAGGCTGTCGAACCCGAGATCGTCGAGGATGCTGTTCAGATTCAGCTGGAAGACGCCGGTGTTGACGCCCGTCTCCTGTGCGTAGAAGGAGACCGCGGTGATTCCGTCGGCACTGGCCGTGTCGAACAACTGCTTGTGGATCCCGAGGTCATCGACGCCGACCTTCGGGTACTGAACGTAGTAGCGGCCGTCCTGTGCCCCTTCGTTACCGAAGTCGTTCTTCTCGGCGTTGTAGATGTTGAACCATCGAATCGGCCGATACGGGCCGACAACGCCTGTTGCGCCGTTCACGCCGCCGGTTCTCTTGAGCATGCAGAAGTTGTTAGGGCTATCGTGAGTCTGGAGCGTCGGTGTTTGAGGTGTGCCCGCCGGGTTCCATCCTCCCGGGTTCACCAGAATGAAGATCGGGATGAACTCCACGTCGTTGCAGCTCAGGTTCTCGTCCGCGTCCTCGACCGTGATCGTCGCCGAGGCGTTTGCGTCCGCGTAGATTTCGAGATCCCACGCGATCGTCGCTTCGACGTCGACGATCTTCATCATGGCGATCGCTACATCTCCCATGTCGTTCTGATCGACGTACATCCCGACCAGCGTGTCCATGTTCTCGAACCGACCGACCAGCCACTCATCGGGGTCCTCGCGCCGCTCCGTCTCCAGATCGAACGGCATCTCGTACTCGGCGAACGGCACGTCGATGAACCCGATGGCGTAGGCCAGAGGAGAGTCCCCGTTGCCGGCTGCCCCGATCCAACGCTGCATGTCGCCCTCGACGCCGGGGATGACCTTGAGCGGTACTTCCTCCTGTTCGATGTCGCAGTAGAGGTAGTTCCCCCACTTGAAGTCCGTCGGCGGCGTCGACTCAACCCCGACGACGTGGGTGCTCTTGTACTCGAGAGTGGCATCCTCGCGGGCGCCGACCCGGAATGAGCGACTGGAAACGAACAGGCCCGTGTCGGCTCCCGTCTCCTCCAAGTAGTCAGCGCCGAGCCAGCCTGCGGTGGCGCCGGGCGAATGCCCCTTGTGCGGCACGTATCCGGCGGCTCCGTACGCCTGCCCCGCCGGGCTTCCCGTTGCGTCCACGTAGCTCTTCCAGACGATCGACGCGCCCGTCTTCGGATCCATCAGCTTGACGTCCGTCCAGATCTTGTCGCGGACGTCGCAGTCGATGTTCTCGTCCGGGTCGTAGACGACGATCCAGATCGAGTCCCCCTCCTGGACGTTGGTCACGCGGTTCTGCCCGTTCTTGTCGTACGAGAAGTGGAGCTCCGCGGTGGTCGCCGATGCGACACTTCCGAAGAGCGTGAGTGCCACGAGACAGACGAGAATCCCACCGAAGGCGTGACGGATCATGATCCCCTCCCCAAGCCCGGTTCCTAGCGATCTTCACTAGCGTAAGCCGACGGGAGAGGCAAGTCAACGACCTCAGACAGCCCCTCGTCGAGTGTCCATCTCGGCCGACCCGTACAATGGCGCGTCGACTCACGAGAGGAGGCGCCGAAGGATGACCGGGAAGAACGCTGCGCAGGCGGCGCTCGTTTGCGTTGCTCTCGTGCTGTCGATCGGCGTTCTCGCGCCCGGGCAGGGCGGAATCGTCAGCCAAGGCGTCGTCGCGATCGGTGCCGACGCGTGGCATCGCGCCGGGTACGACGGGGCGGGCGTTCGCGTCGCCGTCTGGGACTTCGGCTTCCACGGGTACGAGGAGTTGCTCGGAACGGAACTCCCGCCGCGCGACCGTGTGATCGTGAAGGCGTTCGGCCTTCCGATCACGGGACTCCCCGACGAGGATCCCGAGGACGCGAGGCACGGGACGGCCGTCGCCGAGATCGTCTACGACCTCGCGCCTGGTGCGACGCTCTACCTCGTCGCGACCGACACCGAGACCGACATCGTCGACGCGCTCGAGTGGATGCTCGCGGAGTCGATCGACCTCGTTGTCGCCTCGATCTCGGTCGAGGGTTGGTGTCTCGACACCGGATCGAGCCCGTTCGAGCCGATCCTCGCGCGGATGCGCGCCGCCGGGATCCTGGTCGTCGCCTCGTCGGGCAACGAGGGTCTGTCGCACTGGCGTGGAGCGTTCGCCGATCGGGACGGGGACGGGCTCCACGAGTTTGCGCCCGGCGACGAGCGGCTCGCGGTCGAACTTCTCGAGGGCGAGACGATCGACGTCATCCTCCGCTGGGACGACCCGTGTCGTCCGTCGCCGAACGACTACATCCTGCGTCTCCTCGACCGGCGTGGGCGGGTCGTCGTCGAGAGCGACTACGACAACGCGCTCGACGGCCCGTACGAGGATCTCTACGGCGAGGCCCCCGGGGATGGGACGTACTCCCTCCAGATCGAGAAGTACGGCGGGTCGTCCGACGTCTTCCTCGACCTCGTCTGGGCGAACGGTCCCGAGTTCGAGCACGCGGTGCGTGAGGGGAGCGTCAGCTTCTCCGAGCCCGCGATCTACCCGAGCGTGCTCACCGTCGGGAGCGTCAACTGGAAGACGCTTGCACTCGAGTCGACGAGCGCCGGCGGGCCGACGCCGAACGGATGGGTCAAGCCCGATCTCGTCGCGCCGACGTGCGTCATCACCGCGAGTTACGGCGGGCACCCGTCGGAGTATGAGGAGTACGCGTGCGGATTCGAGGGGACGTCGGCCGCCGCGCCCCACGTCGCCGGTGCCGCCGCATTGGTGGCGCAGGCGTTCCCCGATTTCTCCGCCGACGAGATCCAGTCGTACCTCGAGGCCCACGCTGTCGACCTCGGTGTGCCGGGGAAGGACAACGTCTACGGCGCAGGACGGATCCGCCTTCCCGAGCCGCCGTAGGTCCGCCGGCTCCGGTCGACCGAGAGGCGCAGCCTGGACGCGCTGTCCGAATGGACTAGACTGGACAACGTCGAGAAAGGGGGACCGGGTGACTCTCTTGATGTGGATCAAGGTGATTGCTGCCGTCGCGACGATGGCTTTCGGAGCGATGTCGATCGTCTCCCCGTCGGCCGCGGAGCGGTTCACCGGCCTGACCGCCGCCGGGCCGCGCGGGATCTCGGAGATCCGCGCCGTTCTCGGCGGGCTGTTCGTCGGGTTGGCGATTGCCGTTCTCATCTACCGTACGCCGACCGCGTTCGGCACGCTCGGGATCGGATATCTGGCAATCGCGTTCGTTCGCGCGGCATCGATCTTCGCTGATCGCGCAGGGACGCCGTCGAACTGGCTCAGCCTCGGATTCGAGGTCGTGTTCGGAATCCTGCTTCTGCTGTAGGGAAGGACGCTGTGGGGAAGGGACCGCTCGGAAGAAGGCTGCGGGTTCGAGGAGAACCTCGGGCCGCGGGGTGCCTCCGCGCTCTCGCGGGGGCGGGACTTCTCGCCGCAGTGCTCGCCACGCTGAGCGGGTGCTTCTTCCTTCCGAACGCGCGCCCCGTTGCGGCAATCGACGTCAGTCGGACGTCCGGCCCGGCGCCGCTCACCGTGTTGTTTGACGCGGCGGCGTCCTACGATCCGGACGGGACCCTGCGGACGTTCGCGTGGGATTGCGGCGACGGTTCGACGGCCGAGGGCTCGCAGATCGAGCACACGTTCACCGAGGCCGGGACCTTCTCGGTGATCCTCACCGTGACGGATCGACGGGGCGCCCGAGCGAAGGCGATGGTCTCGATCCAGGTTCGGGCGTCGAACGACTCTCCGGTGGCGATGTTCGCGATGTCGCCGTCTCCGGCGCAGACGAACCAGACGGTCTGGTTCGATGCCTCCGCATCGTACGACCCGGACGGATTCATCTTGTCGTACGCGTGGACCTTCGGTGATGGGGCCACCGGAGACGGTCGCCGGGTCAGCCACACCTACCAGGGGACGGGCACCTACGACGTGGCGCTCACCCTCGTCGACAACGACGGCGCGGAGCGGACGACGGTCATGGTCCTCGTCGTCGGAGAGGAGTCGCCCTCGGAAGGGACCATCCCGCGTCACTACGAGTGGGAGTACGGCGGGGAGCAGCAGAGCTGCGATCTCGAGATCCCGGCCGACCTCTACACCCACTACAAGACCCAGCCGCGGACCGGCCAGGCGGCCCGCGACTACGATGCCTACGTTCTCGATCCGCTCGACGACGACTACCTCGAGATCGTCACCCAGCAGATCCTCGCTGCGACGGCCGGCGACTACCACGCCGCGCTGGAGAACGCCCTCTTCTTCGTCCAGGAGTGCATCCAGTACGTCTACGACCCCTACTGGTACGAGTACCCGCGCTATCCCGTCGAGCTCCTCGTCGACGGGATCGGCGACTGCGAGGACACCGCCATCCTCTACACGAGCTTGGTCCGAACCCTCGGCCACGGCGCACTGATGGTCGTCGTCGACACCAACGCCGACGGGACGATGGACCACATGGTCGCCTGGGTACCGGTCGAGCAATCGTTCGTCAATGCGCACCCCGATCGCAGCTTCTGGACCTACCAGGGGCGGACCTACGCGTTCGCCGAGACGGCCGTCGACGGCGCCTACCTCCCTCTCGGCGTCGACCCGTGGGGGCTGACCGAATCGCAGATCGAAACGATCTACGACGTCTCTCGCGCCGATCACCATCCGCAGGTCATGCGCTACCGAGCGCCCTAGAGAGGGCGCGCAGGTCCACGTGTCGCGAGTGCGCCAGGTCGAAGAATCACCGCGACTCCATCGGTTTCCGGAGAGGAGCCTACGCGCTCGCGATGCCCGCGGAGAAGAACGTCCGGGACGCTGTCAGATCACGCCGCCGGGCGCCGCGGCGCGCGATTCCGCTTCGCGAAGCCGACCGGGTATCATCGGTCGACGCAAAGGAGGAGCCACGATGAGACGCGCAGTTGCCCTATCCCTGATCGCCCTGATCCTCGGTATCGGCCTCGGGCTCTACGGAGCGGAGGCCGAGAGAGAGCTCGTCATCTGGCAGCTCCCGCAGGCCGGGAGCCGGCCGGCCGGCGTGGCGTGGACGAAGAACACGGTCTACGCGACGCTCTACGGGGCCGACACCCTCGCCGCCCTCGACCTACGCACCGGTCGGGTCGACGAGATCCCGGTCGGCGACGGACCGTACGGGATCGTCGTTGAGGACGGGTACGTCTACGTGACCCTCTCGCTCGAGGACCGGCTCGCCGTCTTCCGTCCGACAACGGAGACGTTGCACAAGATCGCCCTGCCGACACCCGGCGGTCGGCCGGATCGCCTCATCGCCGCCCTGTGGAGCCCGAACGCGGCGCATCTCGGCATCGCCGAGCCGCGCGCCGGCCGGATCGCTCGGTTCCAGATGGCCGAGTCGGAGATCCCGGCCGGCGGAAGCGTCGAGCCGACGACCTCGCGCATTCCGCTGACCGCGTCGACGATCTACGCGCGATCGGTCTCGGTCCAGCCGCAGACCGTGCTCGTCTACCCGCTCGGGGCCGGACCGACGAGTGAGACGTTCGTCGAGACCGTGCGCGGCCCGTTCACCGAATGGCAGCTGGCGCGCGGCGGCTCCCTCGAGGACCTGAGCTTCGAGGCCTCCGGCCGATTCTGGATCGCGCGCCGCGATGCGACCCTCCTCCGCCTCGATCCGATGACGGGCGCCGCCGAGGTTTACGCGCTTCCCTTGAAGGCGCAAGCGACCCTCGTCGACGCGGCCGGCTACGGAGGCGGGATCGTCTTCTTCGACGCGCAGCGAGGGGCCCTCGGCGAGCTCGACCTCCACACCGGAAACGTCACCCTGTGGCCGCTTCCGGGCGCCCGAGACGTCGTCGCGCTCGCCTTCGACGCCGAGGATCGGATCTGGTTCGCCGACCGCGACGCCGACGTCGTCGGCTCCCTCGACCGCGACGCGAACACCTTCACCCTCTACGACCTTCCCGCCGGCTCCGGACCCGTTGCCCTCACGCCCGGACTCGACGGCCTCGACCTCTGGTTCGCCGCCCAAGACGGCAACTACATCGGCAAGCTGGGGCGGTAGAGCGAGGGGCGAGGGGGGAGGGGAGAGGGAGGAGGGAGAGGGCGATCGCGCTACGTGGCGCGATCCCCGAGCGTCGCGATGAGTGTCGTGAGCATGCGCGAGACCTCGTCCGCGGTTCTGTTCCAGCTATCGATGGCGGCCCCGCTCAAGTAGTCCAACTCGAGGGCGATGAGCATCTGGGTCTCGAGTTCCTTGAGCGATCCGCGGGCGATGCCGAGGAAGCGTCGATACTCCTTCGTCGTGAGCCGCCCGTGTCCCTCCGCGATGTTGCTCGGGATCGACACCGCAGCCCGGCGCATCTGAGACACCAAGCCATAGCGCTCATGCAGAGAGGTGTAGCAGCAACTGGGCCACCCGTCCGACGCGAGTTTCGCGCTTTCGCGAAACTCGCCCGCGCCGGGAGCCGAAGACCGCCTGGCGCGCCATCGCGCGCTGCCAAACCACCAGATCGCGATAACTCCGAACCCGCACCGGCTTCCCGCCTTCCGCCATGACCCAAAGATCTTATCTCTGCATTTACTTCCATGCAAAACCCGCTCTCGCTCATCCCTAGGTTTCCTCCCCCCCCAACCCCCCACACACCCCCCCCCCACCCCCCCCCCCACCCACCCACCCTCCCCCCCCCCCCTTTTCCCCCCCCCCCTCCCACCCCTCCACA
>Ga0180433_10001740_pt1 | contig 35720 bp, 36 predicted proteins | sample SS_ome_8_FD_132980 | JGI IMG/M metagenome (GOLD analysis project Ga0180433, IMG submission 132980) | Hypersaline lake sediment archaeal communities from the Salton Sea, California, USA - SS_1_D_1 metaG | ecosystem: Environmental > Aquatic > Non-marine Saline and Alkaline > Hypersaline >...
GTCCTTTCAAAAAATAGGGAACTACAAATTTGTGCGCAAGTTGATTACGGACAACAACTTTTTGTATGTGTTGACCGATACTCAACTTGATCGAATTAGTTTAGATGGAAATAACTTTGAAACCACAACGATAGCAACACTTGCCAGTTTAGGAATAAATGCAGAGGGAACGTTGTTGGATTTTGTTGTTGCAAACAAGTTATGTTTTTTAGCAACCAGCGTTGGTTTTTTCAGAACCGGAAATGGCAACAATGTTTTGACCGCAAATGATCCAGAAGACGTTGGATGGACTTCTGTCTCTTTGCCGGACAATGCAGGTCCTGTACAACAGTTGTTGCCCATTCCAGAGACAGAGTTAAACCAAGAGCTTTACAAGGGTGGTAACTTGAATGTATTAGGTGCATACATTGGAAAAAACAGAGCAAAGCTAAACAGGTTTACCATAGCTTCCGGTACTGAGGTTGATGACGATACCGTTCAACCGCTTAATGATCTGTTTATAAAATCTGTTTCGGGAGATCCTCTTTGGTCTTACCTGGTTACATATGGAACGTTTAGAAATGTAGTTTCGAGTGATGGGGCATTTCGTTTTTCTGCACAAGATAAAGATTTAGAAAATGATCCAAGGTTTGAATTGCCTACTTCTTATCTGCGTCCTGGGCTTCCACCATCCTTGCTTGGTATGCGAAGTGTGGGGCTTGATGTTTCGGGATCATCTGATATCGTGCAGGTGCTACGCAGCAGTGGATCAGGAAATCTTCTTGTTGCAACAAATTCTGGTCTGAAGGTAAATGAATAAAATTTTAAAAGGCTTTTTGTGATGTACAAAAGATATGCAACTCGATTTTTAATTATTTCCTTTTTTATTTTTGGTCAAGCCGCACAGGCAATGAATATGATACTTCCTCGTCATGCATGGGTTAAAGCAGAACGCAGACCTGAGTACATGATGCAACTTTCTTGTCTTGGGCAGTTTAGTTTTGGTGAGGCAAAGGCATACAACGAAGATGGATGCAGTGTAAACGTTTTGCGGATGTTTGATGCAGACCAAAACGCACTTAAAATGCTTGATGGTTTTGATTCAGAAACTGATATCGGGCAGCGTCGCATTCGTATTGGTGCAAATGATGATGGGGTGCGCGGTCACTTTTTGGTGAACGGAGATTTGAATGCTCATGGACTTGCTTTTTCGGGACGGTGGAGCTTGCCGTATAACTTTTCGTTTGCAGTACATGTTCCCTTTTATTTTATGTCCTTAAAAAATGTATGCTGGCAAGATCAGACGCAAAATTTTACTGCTGATGACGCACGCACGAAAGAACATTTAACGGATAGTTTTTTTGCAAACGTAGCAGAACTTGGTGATGGGCTGTATTTGGGGGGATGGGAGCGATACGGTGCTGGTGATCTATCTTTAATGTTTGAATGGCTTGAAGATTTCAGACAAGAAAAACCGTTTTTGAAAAATGTTCGAGTCAATGTTCGATCTGGTCTTTCTCTTCCAAGCGGAAAAAAGAGAGATGAAGACAAAATTTTTGCACTTCCGTTTGGAAACGACGGAGCCGTTGCAGTATTTCTTGGTGCAGGGCTTGACTTAACGCTTGGGACTTACGCTCGTGCAGGACTTGATGTTGAATTAAAACATGCGTTTGGAAACACAAGGTGTAGAAGAATAAAAACGGCGGAAGAACAAACGGAACTGTTACTGCTTGCAAAAACTCGTGTGTTTAAAGATTTTGCACTATCACAACGGTTTACATTGTATGCACAAGGGTACAAATTTTGGAGAGGTTTTTCTTGTAGCGCTGCATATCAATTTTTCAGACGGGGTGACGAAAAACTTTGTCTTTTTGATCATACATATTCAGAAGAAATCGCCAATACTGCAACGAGCTTGCAAGAAAGAACAATGCACAACATGCTCTTTAGTTTGAGTTATGATTTTGAAGATGAATTTAAAGACTCAAGAATTCATCCGTACGCTTCTGTTTTTGTGCAAGTTCCTTTTAACGGAACTCTTTCTGCAATGGTCAATTCCGTAGGCTTTTTATTCTCTGTTGATTTTTAAATTTTAATAATTTTTTTGAACGGTGAAGACCTCCGCATGGAGGTCTTTTTTTTTATTTCAATAAAAAAAGTTATTTTTAATTTTTGCTTTTTTATTGAGTTTTAAAAAATGGAAGTGCTAGCATCGGTTTTGATGTGGTAGTTCATAGAGGAAAAAGGGAAAGAATGAAGCACAAAAAACTGATAGCATTTTTTTTATTACTTGGCCTTGCGGGGATATTCCCTGCATACAAACTTTTGAAATCATCAGAAACGTTATTTGTTCAGGAACGAGAACGGCTTGAGCAAGAGGATGCAGAGCTTGCGGAACGACTTGGTATAAAAGAGGAAGAAGAAAAGGAGGGTGAGGAGAAAGAGGAGGAAAAAAGCGAGTCCGATTCCGAAAAAGAAAAAAATCTTGAAGAACTCAAGAAAAACGTCAAGGGTCCTCTCGTAACCGCGGTAATAGATCTTGCAGAAAAAATTACAAAAAAAATAGGGGCAAAGGATATAAAGTTTTCCTCTCTCACCTCTGCTTTAAAGATTCCTGAAGGAAAAGTAAAAAGCTATTTAGACCGTTTTGTCATTACCACTCCCGTTGTCGTAGCAACGCCAGAAGGTTTGAGCATTGAGGGAAAAATTACCGTCAATGAGAATCCTTTAAGTCTGTTTGTTGAAGTTGGAAAAAGTCAAAAAGGACCGTTCGTAATTTTTTACATTGAAGCTCCAGAGAAATGGTTGCTTTCAGATTATTTCCCAAACTTTTTACCAATCAAAAAATTGTTTCCAAAAGCAAGTCCAGAAACATTAGCAAAACTTGAAAAACCAGACATTGTTGAGTTATCTAAGTCATACTTTTTCTTCTCAACGGCCGCTGTTCCGGATCATAGCAAGTTCGGAAAGATATCTCGAGGCTTAGGGTTTAAAGGGGAAGCTAAATTTATTGGTTTCTTTGACATTCTAGACAAAATTTTTGCACTTGGTGGGGACCCAATAAAAGTCAGTGGCCAGTTGAATTTGCCAAGTTTAGCCGGATCACATTTTGAAGTAATTGCACCTACGCAAGCAACTATTGTTCCGGACAAGATAAAGGTTGGTAAAAAAACGATTAACTTTATCAAAGATTTTAAGGTAACACTATCACCGTTTCACTTAAAAATAAGACTGCAGGATATTGGTCTTCCGGTTCTTGACACTTCTGGTGGAATAAATATTTATCTTCCGTTTTCCAAAGACCATTTAGAACTTTTTGCGGGTATGGAGTTTTATGGAAACAGGTTAAAACTGCTTGCCGGGCAACGGCAAAAACTGAGAGATTTCCTTGGTATTGATGGGTTGGATGCGCATAGTTTCAAAGTTGGTTTCAACTGGGATACACAGCTTAACCTTCAACTTGCATCAGCAGGTTCTGCCTTCTTTGGTATCGGAGCAGTGATAGGGCTGATTCCATTGGGTTTCCAGTTTGAAGGTGGTCTGACTGTTGGAGAAAGTGTCATGGATATCACGTTTGATTTTGCCTTCCAAGGTCAGCGTGCTCTTGATTTCAAAGTGTTTGCTGAAGGTTCTTTCTACTTGAAAGACTTTATGCGTTTTTGGACAAAGTATCTTGTGAGGGATGAAGTAAAACTTGATAAAGTTATAAAAATTGTTCCGGACTTTTTGTTTGAAAATGCACGGCTTCGAGCAGCCTATTCGAGTGATGTAAAAAAAGAGTTTGAAATAGGTGTTGATAGATTCCAAATGTTAAAGAACGTTGCAATTACAGATGTGTTATTCAGTATATCGGAAGATGGTTTAATAATCAGTGGTGCAGCACCAAAAGTCAAATTTGGAAAATTTTTAGAAATTACCCGTGCGACAGACAGGGAGCAGGGTCCATATGCAAAAATTACGCTTACAACGGCACCTGCTTTTGCCGCTATTTTGGATGGAAGATTGTATGCAAATCTTGGACCGCTTGGAAACCTTGAGTCTCAGACTCTTGTAGACATATCTCTGGAAAATTTGACCATCGACAGCAGAACAGAGCTTCTCGGGTTTGAAGCTGAGCTTAAAATAAAGGGAGATAAAGACGAAGAAGGCAAGGTAGATGTAAAAAGCTTTTTCTTAGATGCTAATCTCACCAACAATGGACGGGATCAAATGGGCAAAAGATTAAAAGAGTTTGCCAAGATTGCTCTCGAAGAAGCAAAAGCAGATCTTGAAAGAAAAGAACAAGCAGCTCTTGCAGCCCTCGATAAAAAAGTTGGAAAGCTGGTTAAAGGAACAGAAGAAAAAATTGCAAGAAAAAAAGCGCAGTATCAGGTAGAGGTAGATAAGTGTGCAGATAAAAGGAAGCTAAAGAAAAAGTGGTGTCAGGCAAAAACGCTTCCGAAGCGAACCAAATTGAATCTAGAAATTACTGGTTTGAAAGCTCACAAAAAAATCATTTTGCCGGGGGCAAAAACATTCACAAAAGCTTTCTTGAAAATTGGTGCGGAAGTGTTGGAAACTACGGTTGAAGTTACGCAGTTTTTTGCAAAAGCGCTGGGTCCAATTGTTGATACTTTGAACAAGCTTGAAAAAGCAACGTTGCATATTAAAAAATTAAGTATTGAAGGTAGTGTGGAGAAGTTGGGTGAAGGTAAGCTTCCACATGTTGTTGGAAATGGTACACTCTTCAAAAAACCGTTCTCGATTGATATGCAGTGGGATGTTAAGAAACCTCTTGATATTGTCAAACAAATACTCAGGCAAGTCAAAGATCTATTTAAGAAAAAGGAAGAAGAAGAAGTTGAGCTTGTTTACGAGTTAGGTGAGATGGGAGAAGAAGAGATCAATGAGAGGATTGATGAAATACTTCAACGAGCTATTAAGCGTGGCATTGATCCAAAGACTGCACAGATGATGAGGCAGGGTGTCCGTAAGATAATCTTGGGAGAAGAGACATCGCGTCGGCAAATAGGGAATTACGTGCAGATGAGGTTCCTTGATTGGGTGGAAGTAGGACTTGAAGGTGATAGGTTGGAAAAAGAGATAAACAGCCGCATGAAGCAGATAGAAAACAGAGCAAGTTATCGTAAGATTTCTGTGTTTACTGTAAACCAATATAGGAAGTTAATACGTAAAGCCTTGCTTGGAGAAGCTACAGATGAAGAAGAACAAGAACTCATTGAATCTCGTTTGCTAGATCAACAAGATTTGCCTCTCGTTCTTATGACACCAGAAGATCACCTTGAGTTTCTTGATCTTGAAGATGTGCTTGGAAAATCTGCAATTGTAGCGCAACGGTAACATTCGTATTAGGCAAGTTTGCCAGACATCTTGAACGAGAACAAGCTTGCCTTTGGATGTATTGAAACAAGTTCCAAAGAAGAAACAAAAGGCAGCTCGGTTATGCTTTGCATAAATCGGGTTGCCTCTTTTATGCTTGCACAAGAAATGGTCAGCTCAAGATTTTTCTGAAACATGCTCAACGATTCTAATGAACCGACGCCTCTCAATGTTTGGTTGATTTCATTGAAAATTTCAAAATAGGTGTGAGGGTTATTTTTTACTTTCTCTATTTTTTCCAATTTTTTTCGGGCGATCACTTCTATTTTTTCAAGTTCACTTTTTTCTTGTAAGATTGAACCTAAGCGTGCAACCTTTTTTGTTCGTGCTGCTTTTTCTTTTTTTACGCTCTGTAGACTATTCCACTGTTTGAATTGTAAAAAAATAACAAGAGAGACTATCGTTATGATAAAGCTTGCAGTTATTTTTGGTGACCATCCTGTTTTTACTTTGTTTTTGCTTTGTGCAAAATTTATTTTATTCATACGCTTCTTTCAGAGAAAAAAAGTCCGAGAGACTGGCTTAAAAAAGTATGCTCTGTTGTGAGATCAAGTTGAAGGTTGGGATGGATTTCTATTGATTTTGCAAGAAGTTCGGCGTTAACGAGTGAAGTAAGATCGTATCGATGATGAAGTAAATCAAGAGAAAGTTCGCTCTGTCTAAACGATGCACCTTTTATGTTTTTGTATAAATGAAGATATGCAAGTTTTCCTGCTGTAATGGTTGCTACCGATGCTTTGCATCTGTGTAGCAACAGTTGATAAGAAAGCAGATGTTCTTGTCGCATGCCACACACAAAGAAATCGAATCCATTTCTCCCTGATGGGCATAGATAGGCAAAGTTCCAATTCATTTCTTGCATGCCAGGAAAATCAAAATCGGAACGCTCGGGAGAGCTTTCTTGCAAGGTAATGACGGTTTCAAAAATTTTTGGACCGGAAAGGGCAAGGACTAAATCAACATCATGAAGTTGATGCTCGGTTAAAAACAGGGCAATTTCTTTTGAAAGTTTTGTTTGATTAAAAGGTATTGCTTGCGCGAACTCTAAATGTTTGAGAGGGATACGTTTATATGCTTTCAGTACGGGAGTTTGTTCTCCTGTATTGATGCAGCTGCATGTTATGTTTTGTGGGGTTAACGAAACGGTAACGAGATCATTTTTTTTCCGACTGAATGGCCACATCCTTCACTCTCCCGGTAACAATGCGATCTTTCCCTTCAAGATCCTTTTTGATTGTTATAGCATCAAAGCCCGCATTTTCCAACAAACGACTGACTGCGCTTCCTTGTGTGTAACCGATTTCAATAAGTAGCTGCGGTACATTGTGTTGTGCAAGTTCTTTGTTTTCTTTTAAAAACTGTGGTGCTTGTTTTACGATACGTTCGATTATTGCAAGTCCTTTGTTTTGCGCAATCAATGCAGTGCGGTCTTCCCACTCCACAACCGATGGGTCAAGATCTTTCCATTCTTCTGGTGCAATGTAAGGAGGGTTAGAAACAATAAGATCAAACTTTAAGTCAGTTGGGATGTTTTGAAATACGTCAGATTTTATAAATGATATGTTTTTGATGTTGTTGTGTGTTGCATTTTTTTGTGCAAGTTCAAGTGCTGCATCTGCAATATCGGTTGCGTACACTTGCGCGTTTGGGAGTGCTTTGGCAAGTGAGAGTGCAATACAACCACTGCCGGTTCCGATGTCTAAGATTTTTATCTTTTGATTGTTTAGTTGTGTAAGTTGTGTGATAAGATCTGCACACAGTTCTTCTGTCTCTGGACGAGGAATGAGTGTTGGCGGTTCTACCAAAATTTCCAAATCTAAAAAAGGAACGGAACCAAGAATGTATTGAAGCGGTTTGTTTCGGTTTAGAATCTCTTTCATCCAATCATCAAGGCGATTTAGCTGTTCCTCGCTTAAATCATCTGTAGATCGAGTGATTAACTGTTCCTTTTTTTGCCCAGTCAATGCTTCTAAAATCCACCAAGAGTATTGCGTACACAAAACTGGATCTTGAAATGTTTTTTTTAATTTTTGTTCAATGCTTAGCCGCAGTTTTTCCATTGTTCCCGTCTTCATATCTTTTTTCCTTTTTTAATGGAACAAGACCGCGCTTCATTTTAAAATCATACAGAAGTTCTGCTGCAATTTCAGGATCAAATTCTTTTTTCCGTTCGTCTTCTTTAGAGTAGCGAAGGCCAATAAATTCTATGCCGAGCGGTTCTACTTTAGTTGAAACCTGTAGTAGATGCGAACGTTTGTCGTTTAAAAAAATAATTTTTTCTGGCCAGTAGCCGATTATTTCAAAAAATTGAAGGAGGAGCTCTCCTTTTTGATTGTTTGCACCAAAAATAATTCCTTCAGAATGTCGTGCACGATGTGTAATTCCTAAATCTAGGTCTTGGTTGCAAGGACAAGTAATTGAAAAATAAATACCTAGGCGTTGTAGTTCTTTTTTGGTGTGTTCACAAAGCGCAGGGTTTCGGCTTGTTAGTGCCATAACAAATGTTTCTTGTTTTTGTAGGTCTGCAATAAGTTCTGCCGTGTTTTCGTCAATTAATTCAAGCTCAGAAAGATATTGCAAAAGAAGGTAGGTTGTTAGAACCGTTTGTGTTGCTTCATCGTATGTACCTCCTTTATTTAGTTCCTGTTGTACATGATGCTGGAACCAGGCGTCATTACCAAGCATAGATGGCATATGAAATACGGTGTCGTCCAGGTCAAAAACAACAAGGGTTTTTTGGGTTATGTAGGGCAAGATATCGCGAGTATCACTGCTTTCAAAAATTTCTGCATGTAAAAAAGAAGCTGATAGCAATATCGATAGGGCAAATGAAAATGCTTTTTTCATGGAGGGCTCCCACGCATAAAAAAGGTTTGCTTTGTTGAGATTTCAAGCACCTAAGATAACAGATTAAAAGGGGTATGGAAAACGCTTTTATCTTCTCGAAAGATCTTTTTCTTCAGATCCTTTTTTTCTTTTCAATACACTAATCACGAATGGTTTAAATTTTTTAGGAGAGTAATGCATGAAGTGCAGCACTTTTTTGTTTTTTCTTAATGTTTTCTTTTTTCTTTGTGCCAAAGGTATGAATAAAGATTTCAAAGGCTTTTTGAGTCTCGCAAATGTATGTGTGGAAAAAAATCCAATAAAAAATGAAGAAGACTTAAAGAGTCTGGTGAATGTTATGGATGCGGAAGGACGCCTAAAAGAGTTAAAAAAAAGAATTGAAGAATCAAAAATTAGATTAGGTTTTAGTGATCAGAGGCAGTATCAAGATGCATGTAAAGTTGTAAAGTATCTATCAGCGTGTAAAAAATTTATTCCACTTTCTTCTAAAGTAAAGATTGCCAGATTTGTTGTGGAAGGGGTTTCTTTTGGGCCTGAATGTATGTCTGATTTTTACGAGATACCCGATTCTGTTTATGAATGGGCAATGGAAGGGGTTTGGGCAAAACATCGGGAAAAATATGGTGCTAAGGCGTATGAAATGGATACTAAATGTCTATATTTTGCCACATTTTATAGATACAAAAGTAAAAATAAATATGAAAAAACAAAATGGTTTTGTAAGATTGAAGAAGCAAAAAAAATAGAATAACTATAACAGTAAACGTTTAACCTAAAGAAATTAGTTATGCTGAGATTTCTTATTTTATTTTTTTCCTTAACATTTTCTCCTATCTTGTTTGGTATGCAGAATGATGTGACCTCCCGTGTGACTGAAGCACTTCGCACTCTTAAAGAAAAAAAGTTAAAATTAAAACAATTTAAAGAAGAAGCTGCGCAGCAAAAAGTTAAGTATCAGCAAGAATTTTACGATCGTCTTCTTAAAATGAAAAATGCTGCTTTGGCATTAACAATTGCAAAAGAAAAAGTGGATAATGCGACTATTGATAAACACGATGATTGTTGTGGTCAGTTGGATTATGCAAAAAAACGTTTGACCAGGACAAAGAAAGATTTTAACTGCCTAGGACTCGAAATTGGACGGCTCCAAAAAGAGCGCAATGAGGAAATGAGGTGGTTAAAGATGGCTTACAGTGTTGCATACAGACGACATAAGCTTTTCGAATCTTTACAAAAAAGACCGATCAAGTAGACTAAAAAATCGTTCTGTTTTATCGTTCTATAACCCTTTTCCGGGAGGATTCATGATTCTTGAAATAGGTCACTACTTTGCCGCATTTGCTGGCGTGGCTATTCTTGGTTTTTTTGTTGTTCTTTTTCTTTTCAAGGCAATCAATAGTACGAAGGTGTCACATGCCAAAGCGGGCAAAATAGCAGATGCTATCCGCAATGGTGCAATGACATTTTTAAAAGAAGAGTACAAGCTTATTGCTATTTTTATTGTTTTGATTGCCGCATTTGTCGGTTATATGCTCAGTTCTTTGGCCGCACTTCTTTTTGTTTGTGGTGCTGTGCTTTCCATGACCACAGGGTTTGTTGGCATGCGTGCTGCAACGGCTGCAAATGTTAGAACGACCATGGCGGCAAAAGAAAAAGGTGAGTATTCTGCGTTCTTGACCGCATTCTTTGGTGGTGGTGTCATGGGTTTTGCAGTTGCCAGCTTCGGTCTTTTGGGGCTTGGAACGATTTTCTATCTCTTTTCTGGATACCCTGCTTCTGAATTTGTATCGTTGCTTATCTGTTTTAGTTTGGGTGCAAGTTTGGTTGCATTCTTTGCTCGTGTCGGTGGTGGTATTTACACCAAGTCTGCTGATGTTGGTGCAGATTTGGTTGGAAAAGTTGAAGCCGGAATTCCAGAAGACGATCCTCGTAACCCAGCCGTGATTGCCGACAATGTTGGTGACTGTGTTGGTGATACTGCCGGTATGGGAGCAGATATTTATGAGTCGTATGTTGGGGCAATGGCATCTTCTATCATTTTGTCGCTTACTGCCTTTGGTGGATTGTTAGAATATTCTTCGCTTCCGTTGGTGCTTGCAGGTTTTGGTTTGCTTAGTTCTATAATTGCACTTCTGTTTACCTTTGTGGTTAAAGGCAAACCTAGCAAAATGCTTCATTATGCAACATACGTTGCTGTTATTTTCTTTCTGCTTAAAACATTTGGATATCTTAAGTACATGGGTATGGAAACGAACTTATTCATTTCCATCGTTCTTGGATGTGTATCTGGTATTTTGGTTGGAAAAATTACTGATTACTACACAAGTGGTACCCCAATCGAAAAATTGGCGAAAAGTTCAGAATCCGGTGCCGCAACAAATTTGATTTATGGTTTGTCTTTAGGAATGGAATCTGCTGTTTTGCCAGTTCTTGTGCTTGCATCTGTTGTGCTTGTTTCATACGTTTATGGTGGCGGTCTCTTTGGTGTTTCGTTGTCCGCAGTTGCTATGCTGGCAACAGTTGGTATCACCATGACCGTTGATGCGTATGGCCCGATTGCAGATAACGCAGGCGGTATTGCAGAGATGGCAGGTTTTGGAAAACCAGTAAGAAAAATTACCGATAAGTTGGATGCACTTGGCAATACAACTGCAGCGATGGGCAAAGGGTTTGCAATTGGTTCTGCATTGCTTGCAGCAATTGCGTTGTTTTCTGCGTACGCACAAGAAGCTCAGCTAAAAATGCTCAACATTTTGGATCCGTTTGTGTTGGTCGGTATTTTTGTAGGTGCAACGGTTCCGTTTATTGTTTCTGCTTTGACCATGCGTTCTGTTGGTGATGCTGCGCTCAAGATGGTTATGGAAGTTCGCCGTCAATTTAAAAAGATTAAAGGTCTGATGGAGGGCAAAGCAGAGCCTGACTATGAGCGTTGTGTTGCGATTAGTACCCAAGCATCTTTGCGACAAATGATTCTTCCGGGAATTTTAACCGTTGCATTTCCTGTGTTGGTATTTACCATTCTGGGTAAATCTGCACTTGGTGGATTTTTGGTTGGCGCTACGGTTGCAGGTGTGCTTCTTGCATTGATGATGGCAAACGGTGGTGGTGCATGGGACAATGCCAAGAAGTTTATCGAGACCGGCAAATTTGGAGGCAAGGGATCTGATGCACACAAAGCCGCAGTCATTGGTGATACAGTCGGGGATCCATTTAAAGATACCTCTGGTCCTGCGCTTAATATTTTGATCAAGCTCATGTCGACCGTTTCTTTGCTTCTTGTTTTGATTTTCTCCAAAGGATTTTAAGAAAGAAATCCTTTTCAATTTTTAGGGTCGCTGTGTTTTTTGCAGCGGCCCTTTATTTTTTGACCTAAAAAAAGGCTTTTTAATTTATGAATTTAATTTTTTTTAGAAAATTGTTGCTATAAAAATTTTGCGGCTGCTAGTTTTAAACTAGTAAGGAAGGCGATTTATAGGGGCAATAAGTTGGTGGTCTTTCAAAAAGGGAGAAGACAATGTTTGGGGGGGTTAAGTTCTTAGGGAAACAAGTGCTTGCTGTAGCGCGGATTTTCTGCTTGTTCATGGTGGCACTTTTCTTACCAAAAATTTTTTTAACCCGCATACACTCATCTGCAAGAAAAATACCGTTGAGGAGTAGTTCTCAGTTTAGGCTCGGTATTGAGAATCTGTCGCCTTCATTTTTAAAAAAATTAACACCCAAGGGTGATATGTCTTTTCGTGCAGGGTTGGTTACAAATCAAACAGGAAAAGACCAATCTGGCATGCAAACTGTTGATATTTTGCGCGAAAAGGGAGTAAACGTTGTTTCTCTTTTTGCTCCAGAACATGGAGTTAGTGGAAATATTTCTGCGGCACGTACTGTTCCCAATGCCAAGGATAAAAAAAGAAATATAAAAATTATAAGCTTGTATCGCAATGGAAGTACAAAAAAATTTGACCAGGAAATTTTAAAAGATATAGATGTTCTTTTTTTTGACATGCAAGATTCTGGGATGCGTCACTACACGTACATAACAACATTGTTTGAAATGTTAGAGGCCGCATCGCTTCATAAAAAAGTGGCAGTTGTTCTTGATAGGCCAAATCCTCTTGGTCCGTATATGGAAGGAACACTTGTTGGGCCTTCGTTTAAATCAGCAATTTCTTATGCGCCTATTCCCGTTCGCTATGGAATGACCATTGGAGAACTTGCGTTGTACTTTAATAAAAACATACTTAAAAAACCTGCAAAACTGCATGTAGTACAAATGAAAAATTATAATCGTCACAGTTACCGATCTCATGGTTTACTTGCACATTTATCGCCAAATATTACCAGTATGAACTCATGTTATGGATATAGTTTTTTGGGGTTGCTTGGTGAAATACGGCCATTCGATGTCGGCGTAGGAACAGAAAGAGCGTTTCAGTGCATTTTGCTTCCAGAAAACATAAAGTTTTCAAAAAAAAGATGGCATGAACTTCATCTTGCATTAAAAAAGCAGGGTGTGGAGAATAGTTTTTATCGTTATTACAGTGCTCGAAAAAAAAGATACTGTAGTGGCTTGCGTTTACGTGTTGCCGATATAAATAGATTCAGTTCTTTCGGCACATTTCTCATGATCGTTGATTTTTTCAAGAGATCGGGTGTTACGCTTACGTTTTCAAAGCATTTTGACAAAGCTGCTGGCTCTGCAAAGGTCAGAGAATTTCTTGAAGGCAAACTGTCTCGTGTTGCGCTTACAAAACATATTAACGAAGGGTTAAATAGCTTTTTCAAAAAAGCGTCTGAATTAAACTGCTTTTTGTATCGTCCCTCCCCCAAAATTGTAAATCTTTCCTAATTATTAGTGCGCTTTTCATTACGAATTATAACTTATTTCTTTTTACTTGAATTCCTGTTTGGTTTTTTCTAAGATCAGCTCCGAGCAAATAATTATTTTTTTTAAAGAAGGAGCTCGTCATGAAGAAGCAGTTTTTTGTTTCTATTTTTTGCTTGATTACCTTTCCAATTTTTTCCAACACAAGTCTCGATTTGTTCAACCAGGTTGTTGAGTCTTTGGAAAAACAAGAGAGATTTTGTGTTTCTGATATATCAAAAATTGCAGATCTCGATTTACCTCAAGCAGTGCGAATTCTTTTGGCTTCGGCAGAAATTACAAAAGAAGAAATCATTCTTTCTGATGATTGTGTGTTGATTCAAACATCTGCATGGTCAGGGGGCAAAGATCTTGATGTTGACGTTATTTTATGGCCTTCTGAAAATGAAGCGGATGTTTCTGTTTTTGTTGCGCTTCCTAATGGTTGGAAGCTTTCCGATTTTATTCCTCTTTTGCAGAAGTTAGATGTGTTTTCTCTCAAGAATGTTGATCTTGTTGTTTCCAGTTATGAGTATATTGATAAAGAACGGGAAGCAACCATAAAAAAAGGTGCAAACCTTGTCGGAAGCCTGTCTTTAGATGGTCCCCTAAAGTATCTCAGCTTATTTATTGGAGATATTTTACAGGAAGTAAAAATTTCTGGTCTCATTGATCCAGATGTTTTTGGTTCTTCTCTTTCTGCAACACTTCCTGGAGAAATTAATTTTATAGGCGGTATTTCTGCGCGAAATCTTTCTTTTTTCATAGATATAGATGATCCACTTTCTGGATCAAAAAATCCGATCTGTACTCTTCGGGCCGAGTTGCAGTTGAATTGGCCTGGTCAGGATAAACTAATTTTTGTTTCAGAAATTGATGTATTTCATAATGAAATGGATCTGTACGGGGGAATGGAAGGCCAGGTTAAAAATCTTTTTGGTATCTATGGTTTACATTCCGGTGATTGGTTTCTCGGTGCAACTGTTGACTATGCATCATTTGCCGGAAGTGGAGGACTGATTCCGTTCTCTGAATTTCTAGCAGGATTCGATTTAGAGTTTGCAGGAAGAACTGTTCAGATGATAAGCAAAGTTGGGTTGCCGGGCACACAAGATTTTGGAGATCTTGCGTTTGAAGGAAGACTGGACAGCGAATTTTCTTTTGGTGAATGTATCAATTTTGTTGGAGGCGTTATTGAAGAAAATCCATTTGTTTCAGAAAAGGTAAAAGATTTTAAAGAGCATGTTGATGGTTATCTTCCTGATTTTGCTCTTGGAGATGTTCACCTCTTTTTCTCTCCAAAAGATATTGAAATCGATGGGGTACGATATTCAAAGGGGTTAATTGTAGATGGCAGTGCTCGTCTGTTTGGTTCGGATGCAAAAGTATGTATCGATGTACAAGAGGATGGGATGAAAGTTTTGGGTTATCTAGAAGAGCTTGATTTTGGATGCCTTAAAATTACCGGACCAGGTTACGACAGAATAATGGATACACCAGATGATGGTCTTATTTTAGACGCAGCTCTTACGCTTGGAGATCAACATTGCTTTCTTTCTGGTTCGGTTGAAGTTGATATTTTTGGCGGAATGAGCGCCGAAACGGAAATTGATGTTACTTCATCAGGTTTGGTGTTTCAGCTAGAACAAGAGCTTTTTGATCTGTTTGAGTTTGCCCTGATTTTTTCCGCACAAATGAATGATGGTTTTATTCCTGTCGATTTCTATGTTAAAGGGCTCATGCGTCAATCTGCTCTCACTGCACTACAAAACTTATTGAGCAAAACAGCATTTAAAATAGCAAACAGAAAAATGCAACTGTACAGTCAGCGCAAATTCGATGTTATAGGGGCTATAAGCAATGTGTACAATGGATTTTGGAGCGTCCTTGCAAACGTTGCAGGAAACACGTTTAACATCACAGAATTTAGTTTTGAATCAAGCCTCGAAGAACTTGTTGATAAGACGCATCTTCCAAGTGTAACCATCAAAGGTATTGTGCTGGGCAAGGAGTTTGAATTAACCGATTTAACCTTCGATCTAAGCGATCCGATTGGAAGTGCAAAAACAATTATAGAAGCGGTTTCTCAGTTGTTTGAATAGTTGGTTATGCAATTATACCAACTTCTCTTGCACGCGCTTTAGCTTCACCTGTGGTGACTGCTTTCATGATATGTTCTGTTTTTGATGTGATCAGTTTTTCTTGTTCTTCAAGTTTGCAAAGTACACCTTTTTTCCTGATCAGATCTTGTCTAATGTTTTGGTAAAACGCGAGGGGAAGATCGGATCCAAACAGATCAACAAAAAAACAAAAGCGGTGTGTAATTGACCAAAATAGATCATCAAGGTGATCAACATCACTGATGATATTGTGTTTCATGAGGTGGGCTAATCTTTTTGAGATAAGCTGTACGGTACGCCACATTTCTGTGGCATCTTCTGGACTCCACACAAGTTTACTTGCGCACAGTTCAAAAAATCGTATTGCTGTTTGTCTGAGCTGTTCTTTTTGTATTTCTTTTTGTGTGCTAGCAAGTTCGTGTCCAAGTGAGGTCAAAATCTCACCCGACAAATTATTGAAAAACGTTTTGGGATCCCGTTTAAAAAAATCAAACTGTGAAAGAAATGATGAATACAACACATCGTTGATCGTTGTTTTTAAAACTTGCTTTGGACGCGTTTTTGGAGCACTGAAGTAATTTTTGAGGATGCTTTCCAGTGGGGCGAGTGTATCTGCAAATACATATGCATTAACATAGGAGGCGGATTTTAGTTTGTTTCCAAAAAGTTTAAAAACAGATTGTGCAAACGAGACGCCCAGATCTGCATCGATACCGTATTGCAAAAATTGCAGCATGTGTGAAAAATCGTTTGGAAGAATTTCCGTTCCGTATTTTGGAAGGTTATACACATTTTTTATGAATCCATTAAGCCCTTCTGGAGAAAATGTGATCGGAAGAAACGGATCCACTGCAGAGCGGCCAATTTCTTGTGCAAAGTGTGCAGAGTGTTGATAATCTTCCGTTTTTGCACTAGAACTTATTAAGAAAGTGAGTAGTGCAAAGGAAGTAACAATGACCTGTTTTAGTTTCATAGACAATCCCCCTGGAAAAATGTATTCCAATAATCATTGTAGTTATTCTACCATGAAGAAGCTATTGCACTCAAGGTAATGGTTGTCTAGAATATCTCAGCTATAGAGTTTTTTGTCTTATTCACTGAAAATTAACATTTTTTTTGGGCTGACGGCCTGATTTGAGTTGTTCACGAGAGGGTCAATTCATGGCGATGTTTTTTTATCAAGCATTCTCAAAAGATGGAAAAAAGGTGAGTGGTTTTGTGGATGCCCCATCCCGACAGGCCGTCAAACAACAGCTTGCTCAAAAAGGAATATTTCCGGTCAAAATCACACAGACCACACAAGATGCGGACAAAGGGTGGTTCAAAAGATTTTTTGAGCGTAAGGTTTCGACGAAAGATAAAATCCTTTTTACAAGACAACTTTCAACGTTGCTTAAATCAGGAGTTCCTCTTTTGCAGGCTCTTGAACTGCTTATAGATCACTTTGAAGGTAGGCTTCGTTCTATCGTTGTTTCACTCAAAGATGACATTAAAGAGGGAAGTTCGTTTGCTGATGGGCTTAAAAAGTTTCCAAAAGAGTTTGATAAAATTTACATTCAGCTTGTGCGTGCGGGTGAGGCAAGCGGAAAATTAGAGGTTATTCTTGATCGTCTTACTGAGTATGCAGAACGACGTGCAGAAATTAGAAAGCGTATTCGGTCTGCGATGACATACCCCATCATACAATTGGTTTTTGCAATAGCCGTTGCTACTTTTTTGATTATGTTTGTCATTCCTGGAATGACAGAAAATCTGAAGGGTATGGGCAAAGGGTTGCCGTGGATTACGCAGCTTCTTCTTGATATTTCTACGTTCTTAACAAATTATTATCTCTTTATTCTTGGCGGCATCGTTGTTGTGACCGCTCTTTTTATGTACTGGAAGTCTACAAGGGCTGGGGCTCGGACGTTAGACCAAATCAAGTTGCGTCTTCCTATCGTAAGGTTTTTTTCTCGTATGGGAGCGGTTGTGCAGTTTAGCAGGACTCTTGGTATGCTTACTGAAAGTGGTGTGCATTTGGCAGAATCTCTTGATATCGTGGTAAAAATTATTGATAACAGAATTTTAGCAGATGCGCTAAGCGAAGCCCGTGATAAAATTGTAAAACAAGGAAAAATAGCACAATATCTAAAACAAACAAATATTTTTCCTCCGATTGCTATTTATCTAATCAAAACAGGTGAAGAAAGTGGGCAACTTGGTCCGATGCTTTTGACTGTTGCAAAAAATTATGAAGAAGATTTAACAGACCGTGCAGACGGACTTGCAGGAGCACTTGGACCAATTATGCTTTTGGTGATGGCGATTATTGTTGCGGTCATTGTGCTTGCAGTTGTTCTTCCGATGCTTGAGCAAGCAACAGGGTTTGGGGATACAGAAGATTTTAGTGGTTTTTAAACAGAAAGGATTTTTACATGATGTTTGCAAAACACAGTTTGAGTGAGAGGGGTGCTACACGAGCAGGATTTTCTCTTATAGAACTTTTGATAGCAATTGCGGTTATGGGAATTATTTTGGCAGTCGCAATTCCAGCGTTTAGAAATATACAAAGAAACCAAAGAAGAAAGGCCGCGAGAATTTCTATAAAAAATATTCAACAAAGCATAAGTTTCTTTGAAGTAGATGTTGGAAAATATCCAGAAAGTATTAACGATTTAGTCAGAAAGCCGTCTGTTTCTGATTATTATGATTCTGAAATGGTTGCAGATTGGGCAGAGGGTGGTTATATAAAAGGTGGCAAAGTTCCAAAGGATCCTTGGAAGAATAAATTTCAATACCGACTAACTCCAGATGCAAAGCGTCCATACGAACTGTATTCTTTCGGGCCAAAGGGCAAAAATGCGTCAAGGAATGAGTGGATTAGAGCCTGGAATGACTAGACCTGGGTTTTCATTGATAGAATTGGTGGTTGCCATAGGCCTTCTTGTGCTTGTGGCAGCCGTCGTTGTTCCACGATTAGGTATGCGTAACCCAAAACAAGAACGTGAGCAATTTATTGCGCAGCTTAATGGTCTTACAAAGTTTGCGTGGCAAAACGCCATCACATCAAGAAAAACTCATCAAATTGATTTTGATCTTCAAAAAAAAGTTGTCACCATTTTGCAAGATTCTGGTGCAGAAAAAAAAGATGGAAAGTTGCAAACGGTACCGTTACAAAAAAGCCATGAGCGCACCTCCATAAAAATTCCACCACAGTTGCTTGTGAAAAATTTTTATATTGAGGGATTTGATGAAATGACTTCCCGTACAGGAAAGGAAATTACTGGAGCTTATTTTTATATTATTCCTGAGGGACTGACTCAGTCGGTGATTATAAATATTGTTGATACAAAAGAAAGAATTGTTGGCAGAGGGAAAGAGATTGGACTTGTATTGAATCCTTTTTCTGCCCAATTTAAGGTTTATGGCACATTTAAACAACCATAATAATTCTGGTTTTATGTTAATGGAGGTATTAATTGCCATTGCTGTTGTGGGATTGATGATTACGCCAATCTTTGTGATGCAATCCGGTTCGTTGCGTGGGATATCCCGCTACTCTGATAAAATAAGACTTTTGTTTTCTGCAAAAAATGTTGCAGTGAAAGTGGTTGTAAAGCTAGAGGAAGAAAAAGAAGAGGAACTTTCGGGAACTGAGCAAATAAACCGTCCTTCAGCAACGCTTACCTACAGTGTTGGTGATATTAAAAAAGGATCTTCTCTTGAAGAAGTAAAAGATATGCACAAAATTCAAGTAGCAACACAAACAAGGCGGGCAGGCAAAGAGTCTGTTGTAGCGTTTGTCTACATGCCAGAGCGAGAAAAAAAATGAAACCTGGATTTTCTATATTAGAAATACTCGTTGCACTTGCGCTTGGAACTTTTATTGGTTCGGCAATTTTTACAAGTTTTATGCAGGTGAATCGCGGATACAAAGTGGCACGCCAGGTTGTTGATCTTGATTTTAAGATGTGTGTAGTTCAGCATCAGCTTGACAGAGATCTTTCTGGTGCATTCATTCCGTTCAGTTTAAAAAAGAAAAAAGAAGAATCAGCAAGTTCCCCTGTAGACGGAAAAAAAACTGGTCAAAAAAGAGAAGAAAAAGTTGAAACTCCTTTGAAAGATGGATTTCTATCTAAGGTTACAGATGGCAACACAACGCTCTTTAGTTTTGTAACAAGCAATCCATTGAGTGTGTATGGACATATGGTGCCCCGTGTCGCTCGTGTGGTGTATCAATTAATTCCAGAAAAACAACGGTCAGGAGAGCCTCTATCCTACGCACTGTTCAGAACTGAATACAAAGAGTTACCGTTTGAAGAGCCGAAAGAAAAAAGTTCTGAAGGCATAAAAGTGATTGGCGGCATAAAAAGTATGCTGCTTGAGTACGAGGTGAAAGTTGCAGAAGAAAAAGAAGGTTCAAAAGAAAAAGAAGGCGAAAAAAAACCTGAAGAGTTTACGTATGAAACAACAAATGTGTGGTCAGAAGAGCATGCAAAAAAATTCAAGCGCAACCTACCAAGCGTTGTAACAGCGACTATTTCTTTGTGGGGGAAAGCAAAAAAAAGATTCCGTAAATTTGTATGCAAGACTGCGATTGTTGCAGATAGTTTGCCTCCCAAAAAAGTGAAGCCACCAGAAAAGCCAAAGCCCCAAAAACCTGAAAAAAAAGCAAATCAAAAAAAATCCCAACAGAAGGGCGTAGGAAAAATAGCAAGAAGACGCAAATCAAAAACTGGAAAAGAAAATAGAGTTATTATGGTTGCGGGGATACCTCAAGACGAGATAAATCAAGAGTCCCTTAAAAACAAAATAAATGACACTATCGAAAGAGCTAATACTCTCAAAAACAGGGTTTCCAGCGCCAAGAGGAATATGGGATGAACAGAAAAAAACAGCCTGGATATGTTTTAGTTTTTTCTCTGATGGTGATTGCGTTGCTTGTGGTATTAGCGACTTCTATGATGAACCAAAGTAGGGTCCATGTACGTTATGCAAGAACAATACTTGATCGTGAAAAAGCAAAAATGCTTGCATGGTCTGGTGTGCAGATTGCAATGAGTCAGTTGGCAAACATGGGGGAAGAGGAAAAAAAAGATGAAAAAAAGAGAGATCAACAAAAGGCTGACCCGAAAGAGCAAGCCAAGCAGACACTCATTACGTTGCTTCCCGTTCTTAATAATTGGCAGACATTTAGCCTGACCCCAAAAAAAGATGGCGTTAGGGGCGAAATAAAAATTTGTTTGATGTGCGAAGAAGGTAAGATTGATCTGAATCAACTGATTGATTTTGAAAAAAGCAAGTTTGTAAACGAGGGTTCCAAAGAAAAAGATTATAAAAAAGTAATGAAGGAAGTTTTTGAAAAAATTAAAAAGGTCCTTGGAGGGGAGGATTTATTAAAAAGTTTGGAAAAATATTTGAAAGAAAGAAAGACCAGATTCTACGATCCAACAGAACTGCTTTCCATCGAAGAGTTTAAGATTTTTGAAGATAAAATATTCTACGAACCAGGCAGTATTGTACGTGATGATCGTGGCCAAGTGAAGCAGACTGTTTACTTGAATGATATTTTTACATTATGGTCTTTCCAAAGGGAATTGAATCCATGGCTGCTTTCAAATTCCTTGAAAGTATTGTTAGATTTGAAAATTAAAAAAGAGGATGATGCACAGTTACAGGATGAAGCACTGAAAAAAACGCTCCAAAAATTTGAGCTTAATCTTGCGTTTCCAAAGGGTTGGAATGATCTTCTTGCACCGTTTTATGGGAAAAAATTTGAACAATTACCACAAGAGATCAGAAAGACAATGACCACAAAGTTTGAACCGAGTGTCTTCTCTGTGCTATCCTATGGAACTGTTGGTGGTGTGACACAAAAACTGTTTGTTGTTCTTGAGAGAAAAAAATCATCCCAAACAGTCTCATCTGGGAAAAGCAGCACCTCTTTTGAGTTTAGTGCTAAGAAGTTTTATTGGCTTTGAATTAAAGAGGAACAAGGTTGCGAGGCAAATTAGAAACAATAGTTGGCATATTTATCCTGGCAGCTCTTGGGATTTTTTTGTACATGGGCTTTCAGATCGGATCTTTTCGGTTTGACAGGTACAAATATGCACGTTATACAACGTATTTTAAAGATATTTCTGGTCTCCCGCGCAAAGCAGAAGTAAAAATTGCTGGTGTAAAGGTTGGCTGGGTAGAAGAGCGTGATCTAATTGCTGATGGCGACATGCGTGCCAAAGCAGTGATCATGGTTCATAAAGACTACAAGCTTTACAACAATGCGTCTGCGGTTGTGCGTCAAGATGGCCTTCTCGGGCCAAAATTTTTAGAACTTGTTCCTGGAGATCCTCTTTTGAAATCTCTTTCTGCAGGAGCGACGCTCTATGAGCCAAGTGAAGAGGCGGTTTCTATTGATGAGCTTCTTCATAAATTCAAAAACATTGCAGAGCACGTAGAGCAGGTAACTGATTCATTCAAAGAAGCGGTAGGTGGTCCTGACGGAAAACAGCAGTTACAATCCATTTTCAATAATCTCGACAACGCATCAAGAAAAATTTCATCATTCTCTGATACCGTCGACAGAAGTTTTTCCAGAAATGAAGAAAATATCGATGCCCTGCTTGGTGTTGGAAACGATATCAGAAGATTGTCTCAAAAACTTGAAGACAAAGTATTGCCAACGTTCCAAGACAGTATGGTCAGAATTTCAGATGTATTTGATCGTGACTTTGATCGGGTAGCAACCAAACTAGAAACAACAGCAGAAGCAATTGATGAAGCATCAATTCAGGCGCGAGAAGGGTTGAGAAACATCAGCTCTGTTGCAGAAAAAATAGACGAAGGTAAAGGATTGCTCGGCAAGTTGGTCAACGAAGATGAAACATATCGAGATTTAAAAGTTGCGGTTGGTGGTCTTAAAAATTACTTCTCACGTATGGACCAAATGCAAATTGTGTTTGATTCACACTTTGAAGGTATGTACCGTTCAGCAGAGAATTATGAGTTTGAGGATGCCAAAGGCTACTTCGATGTAAGAGTCCATCCGGATGATGATCACTTTTATCTTTTGCAGATTGCTTCTTCAGAAAAAGGATTTACGGAACGCTTCGAGCGGCATAGAACGTATTACGATGACGATGGTTGTGTAGTCAATACGGATGATCTTGAACTTTCAGATAAGGTTGAGCATACCTATCGGGTCAAAGAAGAAATATTTAAACGAAATACCGTAAGTATCGGGCTTCAGTTTGGTAAAATCTTCAACAACATTGCGGTTCGTTTTGGATTGTTCGAAAATTCTGCAGGTGCGGGGGTTGATTTTGATATTCCATTCGAATCCAACAAGTTCCGTTGGGTAACTAGTTTTGAAGTCTTTGATCTTGCTGGCTGGAACAGAAAAGATGACAGGCGTCCTCACCTGAAGTGGATCAACAAGATGTACTTTATGCGTAACTTGTACTTCACATTCGGTGCCGATGACTTTATAAGCAAGAAAAACGCAAACGCATTCTTCGGTGCGGGTATCAGATTTGGTGATGATGATGTGAAATATCTACTTCCAAGTGTTGGATCATCAATCGGCAGCATGACGAAACGCTGATTCTTTTTTCAAAATTATTTTTTGATACAAAAAGGAGGGTGAGGTGTATCCGAGGGTCCGCTGTTACGTGCTCATTTCATTTTTCTTTTTTTCGGGCCTTAAGGGTTCAGATTTGATTAGTTTTCTAGATCCGCCTAATGATTATGGTGACCAGTTTAAAGATGTAGTTAGTTTGGCAAAAATCTGCAGCAAGGTAATTAGAACGGGAGCAAAAGAGGTTAAGCTTACATCAGAGCAGTACAGTCTTGTATATGGAAGTCTACTTGTTTTTCTTGGTACAGAGCCTATAAAACTTTTATCAAAAATGCCTGAACCATATGACGGCAAAAACGATAGAGAGCGTCGAAAGTATGAACGACGCAATCGTCTGAAAAAAGAGTTTTTCGATGGCTTTGTAAGGCGCGTGGAAAGAACATCTTATTCTTTCAAAGAGTTATCCGAAAAGGATCCAGAAGATGAAATTTTGCTGAAGGCTCTTGGTGGGCTTGTAACGTTTGCACATACCGTTAAGGAAAAAATAAGCAACAAGGAATCCGTGGAATGGAGGGCGGGAAAAAAAATTGCAGACTTTCTTGCTCCATATCACGAAAAGAAGCTTGTAACGCTTGAGTTCCCAATAAAAGATACAGCCTCCAAAAAATAGTTCAAAATCTATCCCACCTCTTTTTCTGGACTGTTTTGCGCAAGTTTGTACTCTGTCATCCAAGAAGTAAATATGTTCTGGAAGTATACCAATCGTTGAATTTTTTCTTGTAACAACTCGATATTCGCTCTGAGCGGAAATATTTTTTTTACTCGTAATTTTATAATCCACCGGTGGAGTTTTAGGTCAGACTTTAACCGTTTAAGTTCTTGTTCTATATTCTGCATGAATAAGGTGAACGGAAGCAAAAAGTTTTCTGGGTTTTGGGTTTGTATATATCGTTTTTGTATTTCAGTAACCAATTCTTGCGCGAGTTCTTTTTGCGGAATTGCAAGAAGGTCTTCCATAGAAACGTTTATTTTCCACGCAAACCATGGTTCTTTTTGCGCGGCGTATCGTTTTGCTTTCCATGTTTTTAAAAAAAAGTATCCGTAAATAAGTGCGGCAGAAACTGCGAAACACTTGAACTTGTGATTCCAAATCAAATTTTTTGTTTCACTAAGAAATGTTAACGCATGTTCCTTGGCCTGTTTTCCAGTATTGATCATTTGGGTCAGCATCTTGTTTGACTGATTTTGCTCCATGGATGAGATCATTTGGTTGTCTGTAACAACTTTTGTTTGTGTTATTGGTTGATTGTCGAGCAAGTTCTCGTTAGAGGTGTGATTGTGAATTTGGGTGATAAGATTTGGTGATAAGTTGATGGTAACGTGCATTCGTTTTCCATCAGGACAATCAAGTGTAAAATTTCCTTTGTGTCCGTCGCTTGCCGTAACAGTTGCACACCAAAAAACAAGGAGGGGGATAATTTTTTTCATAAGACTCTCAATTTTTAGGGTTATTTTTTGGCTCGTAGTGTATCACTTTGTATAAAAAAAGACATCAGTTTTTCTTTTTTCTTTTCTTCTGCTTGGCACCTGCTACAAATTTCTTGTATGTTAAAATGAATTGTGATTGTAGTGGGTTATCAATCCAAGGAGAACAGTAGGATGACGTGGATAACTCCGACAGCAGATTTTTTGTTGTCTGAGTGGTTGTGGAATATCACTTGGGGGTGGTATCACATACCGGTCAATGTGTTTATGATGTTATTTCTTTTGAAATTTTTTGGGCGCATGCGGATTATGCCTGCTGTGCTCTGTTCTGTTTTTTCTCAGGTATTTTCTTTTGTTGGTTTTAGTGCTTTGGTTCTTGCGGGGCCAATCTATCTTCTTGGCCTAGAGTTTGTTCCGTACGATTGCTACACGCATGAACTGATGCATCCGCTTTTGATCTGTCTTTCTCTTGGCGCAATTTATTTTGTTTTTCATGCTCTTTTTTTTGCTTTGTTTAGCAGGTTTTTAAAAATAAACATGCGACTTGCGATTTTAATTTCACTTGTTGCCAACGGTCTGACAGCTCTTTTGGTGTATAACTATTGGAGTTACAGTTTTTTGTAATGCAAAGGAAAAAAGAAAATGATGAACTTGTTTCCATATTTTCATGGAGTGTTTGCCATTCTTCTTTATTTAATAGGAAATTTTTTTACTATCATCACTCTTGAATACAAACTCAAAAATACAAATCTTAAACATACGCTTGCAGGATTTACATGTGTTGCGCTTTCTGGCATTTGTGCGTACCTAATTCCCGTTGTTCTTTTTGGCGTACGTTCTTCTATGATGATGCAAGTAGTTGGTGTGGTGGCAGCACTTGTTGTACAAGCGATTTTTTGGTTTTTCTGGTTTAAAAAGGATTTAAGAAAGTTTGCACCTGCACTTGTGATAGCGTTTGTGCTGAGCGCTCTCATTGCGTTTTTCTTTTACAATGCTTTTGTGTGGTATGTAAAAACCGTTGCACGAGGAGCGGTTAGAGAAGCTGCAGTTGGTGCAGTAAAAAAAGTTTTGCCGTTTTGAAGAGCTTAAAATTTTTGTCATAGAAAAAAAGCTGCTACAATTTTTTTATGAACACAAAAGAAAAAGAGCAGCTTCTTGCTTATTTTTTACAGTACATTACCGAAAATAAAAAACAAAAAATTGACCGCATTATCCTAAACAGAACTCGTCATCTAACAATCGTGCTGGAAGAGTTGTATCAGTCGCACAATGCAAGTGCGGTGCTTCGTTCTGCTGAATGTTTTGGTGTGCAAGACGTGTACATTGTGCAAAACAGAAATCAGTTTAGTGCAAAAGGTTCTGTGGCTATGGGTGCATCAAAGTGGTTAAGTTCTCAGTCGTACGGAACAATGTCTGGTTGTTGTATGGCACTTAAAAAAGCTGGATATCGCATTGTGGCAACCGTTCCTCATTCAGATGCGCAACAGCTTCATTCTTTTGCAGTTGATAAAAAGTTTGCGCTTTTGTTTGGCACAGAAGAGAAAGGTCTAACACAAGAAGCGTTGCAGATGGCGGATGAGTTTGTCACCATTCCGATGTATGGATTTACCGAAAGTTTTAATGTTTCTGTAAGCGTTGCAATTTGTTTACACTACTTGGTTGAAAAAATAAGAGCGTCAAAAATAAAATGGGAGCTCTCAGAAAGAGAGCTCCTCGATTTACGTCTGTCGTGGGCGCGAGCAATTATTCCTTGTGCTGCTGCGCTTGAAAAAAAGTTCAAAGAACTGTTTTAAATTTCTACATTTTCTGGATTGGTTTTCTTTTCCTCTATTTGTCGAGAACCAAACAGTTTATTGCAAATGCCATCTGTGATTGTCGGTGTTACAAACATATTTCCTGCGGTCATACCTAAGTCGCGGCCGAGACCTTCGACATCAACATCTTCTGTTTGGTATAACTCCCAAAAGTGAGGTACCGTACCAACTGCTGCTGCAGCGGTATCTCCGGCAGGATTTCCTGTCATAAGTCCTTGCAGTCCTCCTTTGATTATGGGCCCCAATGAACCATCTTTACTTCCAATGGATGAAACATAACCAAATCCGGCACCAAGCATTAATCTGAGTGCTCCTTTTGTAGAAGCTTTTCCAAGCCATTTCAAGGTGCTTTCTTGCGGAGTTTCTTCTTCTTTTTCTTCTTCATCGTCGAAACTATTTGTTGATGCAGTTGAGGATGTGTCCGATGCTTTTGAGCCTGCTTCGCTTGTTGTGTCATCTTGTTCTTCGTTTTTAACCTCGTGTGTTGTGGCGGGTGTGTGTTTAGGGGTAAGACCAACCGGCTGTTTTCTTTTGTGTAGAAGTTTTGCCAGGCAGTTGCCTTCAGGAAATAATTTTTTGAAAATCTTTTTCGCATTCATTCCATTGCTTGTACCGGAAGAAAAGAGTGCAAAAATACATAGTAACATTAGGCCTTTTTTCATAATAACTCCTATAGGTAAGACTTGTGATTTGTCTGTCTCTCGGATTGTATACGTTTTGAATAATTAATCAAGGAAGTGTAATTTGGTTGCTCATTTTTTTATGTCATGTTTCACTGATGCAGATTTAAATAGTGATTTTTAAAAAAGGGAAATAAAAAAATGAAATGTAGTTTCATCGCACAGCAAACAGGTATTGATCTGCAGGAAATAAAAAAAGTAAACGAGGGTTTGCAAGAAGAACTTGAACAAATTGAAACTTCCGTTACAAAAAAATATGAAACTGAGTACGCATCCCTTTCTCTTCCGTCTGACGTTCAGATGCATTCTGAAGTAAAAAAACTGATAGCACAAAAGAAAAAAGAATTAAATCCGCAGGTATTGGTTGTTATTGGTGTTGGAGGTTCAAATTTAGGAACGATTGCCGTTCACCAGGTTTTGCAAGGTTTTTTGTATAACGAGCTCAGTCCGAAAATAAAACTTTATTTTGTTGATAGTATTGATGCCGATTACACTGCGTCAGTTTTGCATTTGGTTGAACAGGAATTAAAACAAAACAAAAATGTTTTGGTCAATGTGGTAACAAAATCCGGCACCACTACAGAAACGGTTGTAAATTTTGAACTGTTTTTACAACTTCTTAAAAAATATAAACCAAATCAGTATGCACAGCACATTGTTGCAACCACAGACCGTGGCTCAAAACTGTGGGAATGGGCACAAAAAGAGGGTGTTGCAACGCTAGAGGTTCCAAAACGTGCGGGCGGACGCTACTCAGTTTTTTCTCCTGTTGGTTTGTTTCCGCTTGGCTTTGTAGGGGTTGATATTGACCAGTTGTGTGCAGGTGCACAAAAAATGGTGGAACAATCTTTACAAAAAGATATCGAACATAACTGTGCAGCTCTCAGTGCCGCAACTATTTTTGCTGCATACAAAAAAGGACTTACAATTCACGATACTTTTTTATTTTCAAAAGATTTGCGTGCCGTGGGGGAATGGTACCGTCAGCTGGTGGGAGAAAGTTTAGGAAAAAAAGTTGACCGTGCAGGAGCGGTGGTGCATGCAGGTATTACTCCTACAACATCGATTGGAACCGTTGATTTGCATTCCGTTTTGCAGCTGTACCTTGCCGGTCCGCGTGATAAGTTCACCACATTTGTGACAATCGAAAATACAAACAGTCTGCAGGTGCCACAGTTTGAGGAGTTTGAAGCGTTTGTTGCGCATGTGCAAGGCAAACCGTTACAAGAGATAAAAAAAGCGATTGTGCAAGGAGTGCAGCGCGCATATCAACATGAAAAACGTCCGTTCGGTCACATTGAACTTCCAGAAAAAAATGAATTTTGTCTCGGGCAATTTTTACAGATGAAGATGGTCGAGCTTATGTTTCTTGGGTATTTGATGAAGGTAAATCCTTTTGATCAGCCACAAGTTGAACTGTATAAAAAAGAAACACGTGAGGTTTTAGCGAAAAAATAGTCCTACTTTTTTTCTTTTTTGGCGTTAGGTTCGGAATTAGTGTCATCTTCAAAGAATTTTTTCAATTCTTCAGATTGTGTGCTGTCCTTTTCAAGAATAAGTTCTTGAAGACTTAAATATTTCTCCACAACGGATTCCTGTTTGACGTGAGGAGGTCTTTCAAATTTTTCTTTTTCCTTTTGATATGCCGCCAATGTTGAGTCTACTCGTTCATGTTGTCCTTTTTTGGGAAAGCAGGAGCTTAAAACCAGAGCAGGATAAAAAAGGATGACCGTAAAAAAAGGGATAACTGTTTTTTTTATATTCATGGAAAAGTCCTTTTTTAGAGTTTGTTTTTTTATTTTTTTAACGTGTTTCTCTGTTTGGGTCAAGAAAAGAGAAACCGGCCGCTTTAAGCGGCCGGCTGAGTGCTTGCAGTTGTTTGTAGAGTTATCTTATGCGAACGCCCATGCGAATTGGTCCAAGTCTTACTCCTGCAATTTCTCCTGGCCATGCGGTGTAAGATCTAATTTTTAATCTGGAACCCCATGGTGAATACCATGATCTGCTTGTGTAAATATTTACAAAGTGGTTGTCTGTTCGAGCACCTCCGGTTTGACCATCCTCGGATTCTACGTCAAAACGGAAACTAGAATCTCGGTATAGCTTTGCGCGATGACCTGGTCTGATACGTGCTCTGTGAGTGTCTGACGAAACAGTAATCGTCATTGGAGTGTCGTTACGAACTTCCCAGAACATTTCTCCAAGGTTGTCTTCGTACGTATATTTTGAAGTACTCCAACCAAATCCCCACCATGGACGTCTGGAAACGTAGGTTCTGCGCCACGGTCTTCTGTGCCATGGTCGTCTGTACCATGGTCTGTGATGTCTTCCATGATGACGTCTGCGATGTCGTGGGCGTACAGCACCAATATTCACGTAAAAAAATCCTGAAAGCGCAGTTGCAAGAAGGGCTCCAAACATAATTGTTTTTATGGATTTTCTCATTTTTTTACTCTCCCCTTAGATCTATTTTTAACTTCCTGGTTTTATGACCAATACTCTTTTTCTTCCTTCTGTGATTTTTCCTTTGTATGGAGTGGTAACTTTGAATGAGCGATGTTTTTCTGCATCAACGGTTTCTTTGAATTTTTTTTGTACCTTTTTTCCTCTTGGTAGCGTTTGGGTTGTGGTTGTTTCTATGATAATTGAATTTTCGTTTCCAAGGTGCACAGTTCTTTTTCCACCAGGTTCTATAACTGCACCTTTTTGGATATCAGTTGAAGCTTTTACAAAAAATGGGCTACCATTCATTATTTGGCGTGCAAATTTCTTTTTTCCAAAGAAGTTGTACCATTTCTTTGCTTTTTTTCGTTCTCGCATAAGTTGTTTTCCTTCAGTTGTAAATATCCCTGGGTGCCCCTGTTTCTTGTTTCTAAGTTTACCCGAAGCCATGCTGGAAAGTGCGAGTATAGTAATGGTTGCGATTGTTATAATTTTTTTCTGTTTCATTATTTCCCCCTACAAAACAGAATAGTTTTTATGTTTCAATAAGAATGGGCTGCTCAATAAATATTTCTACAATTCGATATTAGCAATTATGGGGCATGAAAAACAAGAGAAGGTGAGGTTTGTGTGAAATGTGCGGAAATTTAAGGATTTTTTGTGTTTAGGTTTTTATTTTTTTTCTAGAACTTCAAGAATTTTTGCTCCGAATTCTTGGGCTGCATTGGGGCCGACCGCGGTGACAATGTTTCCATCAACCATAACCTCTTTACCGACGTATATTGCTCCGTATTTTTGTAGCACCTCTTGTAGTTTTCCATCTCCATTCCAACCGGTGACTTTTTTTCCTGAGACAACACCAGCTTTTGCAAGTATTCGTGGAGAGATGCAGATAGCACCGAATGGTTTTTTGGTTTCAGCGGTTTTTTTAAGGAGGTCATGACTTATTTTGTTGTCAAGGTCGTCAAGGGCGCTTGGACCACCAATAAAAAAGATCGCATCAAAATCGTCAACAGAAACAGAATCAAGTGCAACGTCAATCGGTGTTGTTGTTCCATCTTTTGCTGTTGCATTGCCGGTTTTATCGCTTGCGGTTGTGATGGTAACGCCGCTATGTTCTAGAATTCTTTTGGGGACGGAATATTCGATAGGATGAAATCCATTACTTGCGATGACGAGCATAACACTTTTTACCATTGTGTTTCCTTTCGTTACACAACTGTGCAGGTTTTTTGCCTCTTTTTATTCTGTCCCTTTCCATTTTGCAGAGTAGAGAGTAAACGTTTTATTGTCAATTTGTCCCGTTGCCAAAAGTGCAGGGTACGTAGCCTCTTGATACGATAGGTTTTGTCCCGTGGATTCGATTACAATGTTGTCGTTTTGGGTAAGAGGTATACGCTTTTTTTGATTTCCTATTCTTACGATGTGCGTTCCCTGTTTTTCTAGTGCTCGCTTCATAAAAAAGAAGCTTCGCCAGCCATTTTTGTTGAGTGTCCCTTTCCATGCTGGAAGATAAAGAGTGCCTATATTCATAGTACCGGATAGTTTTTCAAGCGCGCGAAACGTCATAATTCCTGGTTGAAGCACTATAAGATGATCGATGGTATTGCTCCCCGTTTTTTTTATGATTTCCGGAATGAGTGTGTATTCAACCCATGAGGGAGCGGATATTTTTTTCCCAACAAATCCCTGATCAATAACGGCGGTTTTGTTTTTGGTTCGCAGTATTGTTACCTGTCCACCGTTGCATGCAATAGTTTCAAAAAGAGTATGAGGCTTGTGGAGAAGTTTTAGATATAAAACAGAAGTAGTAAGCAACAGTGCAAGCAGTATGATGCTACGCCGTACGCTGTTTGTTTTTTTGTGAGATATAATCAAGAATGCAAAAAGTGGAACCAAAATTAAAAACAGTTTAGGAGGAGTGCCTAAACCGATTAAATACCATGTACCATTTCCAAAAGACAGTGCAGAGGTCCACCACGAAGTTATTTTTTCTAAAAAATAAATGAAAATACCGTTGGGTATGCAACAAAGTTCCAGAAAAAAAATGATAGACGAAAGAAAAAGAAATAGCACAAGTACTGGTAAAAAAAGAAGATTTCCTAGTGGAGAGAGAAGCGAAAATGGCAGTCCCCAACTTGCCAGAATGGGCAGTGATACCGTGGTGATAAAAAATTGTACTTGCAAAAAGCGGAACAACCAACCGATTATTCTGCTGTGAATCGATGTTTTCATGTTTATCAGTGTATCGCAAATTGCACCACGGGTCACTTTTTGTTTTTTTTTATTGAGAAAGCAAAACAAAATGAATTATTCTGGATAAAGAGGGACTATAAAAAAAAGGGGATATAAAAATGAAAAAAATTAAAAAAGGCCGCGTTAAAAATGCTTGGAAAAAATTGATGCAGTCTACGCAGAGAAAGCTTTCTCGGGGTGCAAGTAATATTTCCAAAATTATATCGTGGGCCCGCTCAGATAACTGGCGCAGAAAACAAAAAACAAAAAAATGATTTAATAGCCTTTGTATTTTTTGGTTGAGTCATCGTCGTTGTCGATGAAGTCACTTTCAGAAAGGTTTTTAAACCAGATCTTGGCTTGTTCATCAATTTTTTCGATAGTTTTTTTATCTGCATCTTTGTACAACATTCCTAGCTGGACAAGTTCTGAGTATTTTTCAGGTGAAAGATTGGTAATGACTTCGTGCAGTACTCTGCATGCATCTAAGGGAGTGAGATGTATCGCTATAGGATTGATATCCTTCATTCTTCTGAGAGATACGCGGAATGCATGCTCGAAATCGGATGGCAATGCTTGTATTTGGTCTTCGGATATTTTTAAAAAGTTTGTAATCTGAGGTAGAGTTGAATACATTCTTCGCAGTCCTAAGTGTACCACTCTAGCCAGTCCTGCAAACGGTCCGGCGTTCAGTCCGGATGAAATGCTGAAAGTCGTCAGAAAAAAAATCAGAGCAGCCTTTTTAGTCATCTTGTCTTTCGTTTTTAGATTTAAATTTCGGATGTTTTACCTACAGTTTTTTTATTGAGGTGTTTCTGCAAAAGAGCAAAGTTGCAGCACATTATTGGGGTAGAAATAGGTGAATCAAAATTCACGTGTCTTGGTGCAAGCGATGCAAAGAACTGAGGATTAACTTTGCTGTATACATTGTTTTGCAAAAACTGGTAAATCTTTCCGCTCTCAGCACAATGTTGCGCGTGTTTTATGCCTATCTGATAACACTTGTCCCAGTATTTTAAAAACTGATAGATGTCGCTTTTTGGCCCAGCAAAGTATTGCGAAAATTCACCATTGAAGCGATTCAAAGATTTCATAATGCGTCGAGCCGGAAGTGGAAAATTTCTCATTAAATTTAAATATCTTATTGCCAGGTGAGGTGCGCATTCACAAAGCACATAGGTTTCAAGTGCGCTCAGAGCCATTTTTAAAACCAAGCCTCTCAGAATAGTCACGCCCTTTTGTTCAGGAGTTTTTCGTTTCCAGTTTTGGAAAAATTCAACTGAGTTTTTTACGGGGTGGCATAGTTTTTTGAATTTATCGACTATCAAGTCAACTGGATTTACGCTAAATAATTTAGATGAAAATTCTGCAGACTTGCTTATCCAGTGAGGTGTTCTATGTCTATGCATAGGCATAAAATGCCCATGAGAAGCCACTGGACCGAGTAGTAGGCAAGCAATTGCGGACAATTTGATCAAATTAGACATTTTTTTTAACATTTTTCCTAGCCCCCAAATAAGCCCTTTTTATCTTATCTGTCAATTATTATTGTATCTTAGATGGGCCTTTCTGTCAAAAGGTCCGACTTGAGGCCAGACCTCATTGATCGCCTCATTGGGAGGTGTTTTTTGCGTATTGAGTTGTGTGCTAGATCTTGCTAGACTTCGATAGTTTTGAGGTATTTGTCCAGCGAGTCTCTTTCTTGGAGTTGATGGAATAGTTCTAATGCAAGCTCTACATCCTTCTGGTAGTCGGTGTTGAGTGTCCAGGGAAGCTTGCCTTTTCGGTAGTTATCGAGCATTTCCTTGAGTGCTTTTATGGCCTCCTTCTTGCTTATTTTTATTGGATAAGATGAGGTTGTGAGGCGTAGTCTCACCATATACACAAATGCAAGTGCCGATAGTACAATCGGTGGAATAGCCAGTAGAGTAATAGGTGAGAAAGAAGTCCCTGCGGCTATGCATACAAGAACATAGCAAAGTTTTACAAGGGGCTGTAGCATAAAGAAGTGCTGCATTGCCCTGTGTCCCTGTGCACGCAGATATACTTTCCAGCGCAGTTTTTTTTCTACATCCCAGATAGTTTTTTTCTTTGTTATTACGTTATCAATTGCCATCAAAAACTGATCTTCTGGGTGCTTTTTCTTGAGATCATCAAGTCCTAAAAGATCGCCTTGAGTGTAATAATTATTATCTCTACCTGTGCCATGATCTTTTATGGCTTGGTAGACACTATCAAATCTTTTTTGTTGAAAGAGATATTTAATAGTCCTTCTACAGTTGTCTACTTCAATCGCTTTGTTATCAGAGATCTTAGAAGTTAGCTTAAAAGCAAGATTAGATAGTTTGTGGGAGAATTTACAAAGTTTATCGTTTAGTCGTGTATTGTCGCCGCCTTTGTTGTGTTCTACTTCGTGGACTAGATCACGGTATGGGATTTGGCAATTTTTTTCCCCATACAGAAGTTTTCGTGATTCAGAGCTGTAATAAATGCCGCCATCGGATTGGGTATACGCGTCGGCTCCAAAATTTCTGTAATCTTCCTTTTTTTTGTCGTATACACGGCAGTAGCCAAAGAGGTCTAAGTAACAGGTGTGAAGTAAGTCAAAAGGATTTCGTTTGTTTGTTCTATCCCAAAGTATTTTTCTAGCCATATCTTGTATTTCTTGCGGTGCCAGATCCTTTTTGTCCCTTCTCATTCTTTTGAGTGGCCCACAAACATATTCCTCAATTAAAAAGATAGAGACAGCACCTGCAAGAACAGCTGCCCCAGTTGCACGGGTCTGAACAGCACTCAACAAGATAGACACAACACAAATTAACGATAAAACGGATTTTTTCACCACGTATGATCCCCCCTAAGGATTTGATGGTTTTCTCTTCAATGTATTTGTTTATATATCGTATTTTTTTTCTATTGGTATTGAGTTTGTGTTAATATTAAAAAGTATTTTTTCTGCCTCTTTTTTTGCTTTGTTTAAAGATTCTTTATTTATGGATAGTTCTTTATTCAGTTTTTTTCTTTTTTCAATGTATTCTTGTGGAAGTTTTTCTTTTCCGTTTGTTGTATTGTGAATTTTTACATCAAGCAACCGGATTGATTCAGTTTGTTGGTATATTTTTTTGATAGATTTTTTTATTTTTTCTATTTTTTTAATTTGTTTAATTAATCTGTGATTGGGGTTTTTTTGTGCTATTTCTTCAAATCCTTTTTTGTGTCCTTTTTTCGAAGATCTATTAGGTTCTCCCGTATTGAATAGCAACTTCATGGGAAAAAGTTTTTCTAGAACAAGTGCGTCATAGAATTCTCTAAGATTTCCAGAATTAAATAAAGTTTTTATATTTCTTCTGCAAGTTTCGAATTCATTTTGATATTCTTGAATCCTTTTGGAGTCAGAACTTTTAGGTGATAAAAAAGAAAAAAAATATGGAAATTTATCACTTGGTTTAACTGTATCCCCTCTGTAATGGTGTGTGTTTTCGTGTTTTATGGTTATGTTTAGCACAGAAGGAAACATATACCGAGTAATAGGACTTAAAAAAATACCACCTTTACTGCTGACTAATGCAAACACTTTCATTGCTTCAAATTCAGATGATGATAATTTTGCGTTTTTTCTATATAATAGTTTTGAAAAAGGAACATCACGGTTCATGACGTTTTCTAGATTTGTAATGTATACGCGATTGTAACCAAGAGCTTTTAGGTATATAACAAGCAATTTTTTGGAAAACTTGTGTAGTCGGCTTCCGGTTTCGGTTTTCAAGAGATCGTCGAGCGCTTTATTAGATAAATCTTGGAATTTCTGTGGTGCAAGATCTTTTTTGAATTCAATCATTGTTCTGATTGGATCATAAAAGTATTTTTTTCCTACGTATGCACCTCCCACCAAAACAACTTTTTGCAGATTCGAAAGATTGCTCAACATACCCTGTGCTTGTCCAGCACCAAATAAAACAGATGCCGCGCAAATTGTTGATAAAACTAACTTTTTTACTGAATTTTCCATGAGTACCTCCAGATTTTCCATTTTTACTCTAAAGAGCCTTTCCTTCCACCCTATTCTTAGGATAGTAGGTAACTATAAAAAATACAAATGGTGCCCAGAAATGGTTTTGGAGTGGCTGAGGTTTTCATATAGGGCGTTCCAGCTAGTTTGCTGGATTTGGGGTAAAAAAGAGCTGGCAGGTCAATTTCAGGGGGGCTATGCTGGTAAGGAGCGCTTTTAGCGAGGTAGTATTGCCGCCTTTGAGGTAGATTTTACGGATGTGGGTTCGTTTTACCTTAGAAACTGGTGGTTGGGCTGGACCGAGGATTTGGAGCGGCAAA
>Ga0180433_10001741_pt1 | contig 35703 bp, 47 predicted proteins | sample SS_ome_8_FD_132980 | JGI IMG/M metagenome (GOLD analysis project Ga0180433, IMG submission 132980) | Hypersaline lake sediment archaeal communities from the Salton Sea, California, USA - SS_1_D_1 metaG | ecosystem: Environmental > Aquatic > Non-marine Saline and Alkaline > Hypersaline >...
ACTGTCATTAAGGGGGAGGTTTTAGCAGGGGTGAGTAGCTTTGATCAAGTGTGATTCCGTGCGGGCAGTTAGGGGTGGGGGGGGATTTAGGGCGATGGCGGCGGGTAAAAAAGGGGTTATATCCCGGGCTGGCTGTGGGTGTGTAAATCCAGGAGGAAGTCTCTAGTGCGCGCGTGGACGAAAGCGAGCAAGGGCAGAGTGCGCGCGTGGATAAAATGAGGTGGGTACAGCACGGCTATAGGTTGTGGATGAGGAGCTCCGGCCGGGCCTGGGAGCGGGAGCTGCCGGCAACACGGCCGTTGTTGGCGGAGTAGCCGGTAACGACCTTGCGGATCCGGAAGCCCTTGAAGATCTTGCGGACCTGGGGCGTATCATTCAGGGACAATACGAATCGACCAGCCACCTGGTCCAGGGCCTGGCGCAGGCGGATGTAGTCCCCCTTCTTGAACGGCGTGCGGTACCCAGCGGTTTTCCAGTACGGCGGATCTATATAGAAAAAAGTTGTCGGGCGGTCGTACAGTTGGATGCATTGACAGGCGTCCAGGTTCTCCACTACCACCCGGGCCAGGCGCCAGTGGACCTCGATCAATGTCTCTTCGACGTTTGTTAAGTTGAGCCGTGGCGCCGACGTGGCGCCGGTAGCAAAGGTTCGCTTGTGGGTCTTACGCCCGAAGGAAAGCCGCGCCGATTGTGATGCTGAGTCTTTTCATGTAGTCATACCTCCTTCTGAGAGTCCGGTTTTCCTTGCGCGTGACCCTTGGCGTTGGCAGTACCGAAATCCAGCCGCCCTTGCGCGTGCCACCGCTCAAGGCGCTGTCGGGCCACGTCCGCAAACCGCTCGTCGCGCTCTATGCCCACGGCGGCAAGGCCCGCCTCTGCCGCCGCCAGCAGGGTCGTCCCCGTTCCCGCAAACGGGTCACACACCGTCTGCCCTGGCCGCACGGCGGCCAGAAGTTGCGCCATCAGCGCGACGGGCTTCTGTGTCGGATGCAGGGTGGTCCCGTCAGCGTTCAGTAATCGCTCGGTTGCCATGCAACCGGCTTGCGGCATGGGCACGTCAAAGACCGTCGTGGAGAGGACGTCCCACGCAAGGCCAACGGCCTTGCTCAACATCCAAACAAACTCCGCCGTGTACCTCGGCAGGTTCTTGCCGGTCGGCGGACTGTTGCGCTTGTACCAGACGCCCAAGGCGTTCGCCTTGGCGTCGGGAAGAACGCGCCGGACATCGGCAACCGTGTGGTATGAGCAGAACACCATGCCGCCAATCCGCGTCGCCGCCCACGCCTGCGGTAACCATTCGTTCAGTTCCAACCTCCAGACGTTTCCAACGGATTCCGTCACCGTCTTCCGGTCGGCTACGCCGCCCGCAAAGTCCCGGTCGTGGCCCCCGGTCAAACCCGGATATGGCGGGTCAGTCACGAGCACGTCCCACGGCGGCAGGGTCGGCAAGACCTCCCGGCAGTCGCCGTGCCACAGCGTCACGTTCTCGTTTTCGTATGCAATCTTCATGCGTCCTCCGAAGAACTGCCAACCAAGCGTTCGACAGGACGCGGAATACCGCGCCTGTCAACTTGGTCGTTGGCCTTACACGGAACCTCGTTGCCCCACGATGTCCACCCAAGCCGTGTTTCGCGGGCAAACATCTCCAAGTATGGGCCTTCGCTCGCCTGCTCGATCATGTCCAGAAACACGGCGGGCTTTGCGCTGTGTCGGCTGACGTTGGCCTGCCACACGTTTGACTTGAGAATCGCCTTTCGTGCTGGTTTCCCGCGCACACCGACCAGCAGAAACTCCGCGTGGTTCGGCGCAACCGACCCACCCCACGGAGAAGGATTGCCGACCTTGTGCCACACGACCATCTGGCGATAGGTGAATCCCCATGCCGTCATTACGCTGAACGAGTCTGGCAGGAAGCGGTTTGTTGTCCACATCCACAGTCGGCAATCCTTCGCCGCCGCCCCGGACACGGGCAACGCCCGAATCTCGTCCAACGTCATTGACCCGTAGGGCAACGGCTTCACGGTGCGCACGGTGCGCCCCGCCTTGCTGTGAATCGAGCAAAACTCGTCATAGTGCCACGGTGGATCGGCAACAATCGTTCCGAATCCAGAAAGGCCAACAAGAGCATCGAGGGTACAATCATTCCGCGCTTCGCTTGTCATGCTTGACCCTCATGCTTAGCGTTGTGCTCTATGAACTCCACGGGCAAGCCCAGCTCACGAGCGAGGCCGATCTCCGCTTGCACGCCGACGGAATTTTCCCACCCGTCCTGCATCAGCACGGCTACCTTGCCGCACGCCCGCAGCATGGCGCGGTCGTATGCCTGCCAGTACTCCCAGCCCTTTGGCAGATCGCCGCACTCGGCAATCGGGTGCGTGTGGCTGATCGGAGAGAAAACGTGGACGCCCTGCCGCATCATCTCCGCCGCTACCCGGTTGACCTCCCGGAAGCGTTGCTCCCGAATCGCGGGATCATCATGGCTGTACGGGGTCGCAAGGTAGACCAGAGCACAACCAGACAGTGGGGGATATTCTCCATTCGCTTCGCTCATTCCGAAATCCTCACTTCCGCGTTGGCAACCACGCCCCATCTAGGGCACTGGTCCAGGTCGGGCACAACGGATGTAGCCCAGCCAAGCCGCAATCATCCGAGGGGTTGCCAACAAAAACTTGCACTCTATCTCCGTTCCGCTCCGCGCTTCGCGCCGAGGTTGACCCTCGGCGTTGCCGCGATTCCCGATCACAGCACACTTGGCACATGGTCAGGTGTGTGCGAGGCAACGGTCTGCCGCAACCGCACAACCCAACCAAAGAGTCGGGGATATCCGATGAAGGCGCGTGCTCAGGCAGTGGGCGATCATGCACAACTCTGCCTTTACGCGCTTGTGTTTGTTTTGAGTCGCTATCCTTCATCGGAACCCTCACTTTCGGAGTTGGGCCTACGAATCGCCAGCGCGAAGCGGTGCTTGCTCACCCTTGGCCTTCTCTCGACAACGGCGTCCGCTGGCATGTTGCCCCGCCGTCCGTACTTCTTCCCGGTCCTCGCGTCGTAGTAGTCGCAACGCGGGGTCTTGCGTTCGTCGTCAGTGCGTCCATCCTCATTCCGCTTCGCTGCATTCGTCAATCCTCACTTCCAGCGTTGGGGCGACAGGGTGGTTAGCCCTCCCGCCCATAGGTCGTTACTTGCGCTTCTTGGGCACTGGTTGTCTCGGCGTGCCGCGATTACCGCGTCCGCCTCCGCTACCGTCGCGCCGTCGTGTTCCCCCACACGCGCCACGCGAGCCGCGTCCCGGATGTCCTCGTGTTGCCATCGTCCTTCTCCTTGGCCTTGTTGTTGTCTGTCCTGATCAAGGTGGCCCGCCCCAACCAAGACATTCAGCGTACGCGGAATACCGCGCCGCTGATGTCAATCGTTGGCGACATGAAACGGCTTGCCGCACATCGGGCAGAACGCATACGGCAACCGTACCCGTTTCAGCAGCATCGCATCGCCACTCGGTTCGTTGCGCTCAAGCGCCGGGCGGAAGCCGCCGAAGAACGCCCCGCATTGGTCGCAAATCCAGTTGTCTTTCACTCGTTTCAGCATCACACTCCCCTTTCCGTTCCTTGCCGTCGCCAACAACCGCATGGAGGGCGACGGCGCAAAGCCGCCGCGCCTCATGCGGAGGCGTTCGGCGTATGGTTCTCCAGCATGTTCAGCATCGCGTGCTTTCGCGCCCTCATAAGTTCGAGCGTGTCTCCGTAGATGTACGCAACGCACTCCCACTTGCCGTCACACAAGCATTTGATCGCGCCGCGAAAGCGTCCAGAGGGCAACCGCTCGTCGGTGATGCTGCCGAGGTAAAATGCGCCGAACAAGCGGGTCGAGGCTTCCGATGAAGGCCGCTTGCGTTTTACAGGAGAGCACCCCTTGTAGTCACAGAACCCGTCGATGTTGTGAACACAGTCCTTGCATTCAGCCTTCATCGGAAGCCTCACCCTTCACGTTGGCAGTAACGAAATCCAGCACGCCCTGCGCCATCAGAGCCTGGCCAGTGTCGCGTTCGTAACACAGTTTGGGGCGGCTGGATCGGCGCGTTACGTTTTGCCGCTTTTTGCCGAGGTCCCGGACACGCACAAGCTCAGCGATGCCGTGCCTACGCAGTCGGTGCTTGAAGCGTAACCACTCGCTAGGCGAGGCGGCGGAAACGTGCTTAAATCCTTTATCGCCGGAAATTGCAAAAGCGCTGCAAAGCCCGGCATTGCCGGCAACGGCTCTGAGCTGCCGTTCGGAGACACCGAACCGCTCACAGATTTCGCGCGACGAAACCCAGCCGTGACGGCTTAACAGAAATGTTTCGATGCTTTCGGTAAGTGACATGTCCCTATACCCTTGGATTCTTTTCTCAGGCAGGCCCCGCACTTTTCGCCCATCTGCCGCCAGGCAAGCAACACGCTTGTTGCAGCTACAGGATGGGAGGCGGTAAGGACTACCTTGGCGCGGCATTGAGTGCAACGCACGGTTTCGGACCAATTGTCATATCGTCCCATCAATTATCGCCTCCAAATGTTTGCGGACCTTTTGCCAGTAAGTCACGGATGTGGGGGCGCGGTATCCGCGCGGACCGTCATTATGTATGCGGGCATAATCCTCAAGGCGTGGTTCTCGTCCGAGCCACCAGTAGGCCGCATAATAGCTGGTGTAAATGCGGGCCATTTCGATGGCGCGGGTCCGGTCAAATGCGTCCTCATGCGTATAGTCGGCGCCGGAGATGCGGTTGACATCGGCGACGTATTCAGGACGGATCTGCAGGCAGCCCCAGGACAGCCCGTCGTCGCCAATGGCCAGATCGTTGCCGGAGGATTCTACCTGGATCATGGCAAGAAATAAGCAGGTTAGTATGGTGTTTGTCATGGGGTGGCGTATTTCAAACGGTCTTTTAGCGCTTCAATGCTCTTGTGGGCCACGACTGATGTTACCGCTTTCCAATTCATTTGACCGGCGCGCAGGTACCTGGTAACGGTCGTTTCGCCGGCATTGGCGATAATTCCCGCAAGGTAAGAGTCTGTTTGCTCGGCGGCCGGCAGGTAATCCTTAAGAAGATTCCACAACTGTTTCAGTTTCCAGATTTGCCTGGAGTTGGCCCGGCGATTAGCGGGTATTTTTCCTGCCCAGTAGTCGCGGGTCCAGGCGTAGACCTTTCGGCGTTCACATCCTTCGGGGCATGCTCCGTCGCCGTTGTTGAGGCGTCGCAGCGGAGTACCGCAGGTGCGGCACAAACGGGGATCGACGACTGCGCCGGCATCAACGCGGGACCAGAGTAGTTTTTCAAACTCGGCCATGGCCAATTCGAAGCCGGCCTGGTCAAGCGCCCGGCTTGTATAGACGCCGATTTTATTTACCATTATCCGGCGCCGCTCCTCGTCTGTCAGTCCGGCGAGACCGGGGTAGATGTGCAGGAGTCCTTTTTCCTTGTTGGTGATCATGGCTTGAGCAATTCCGATTCCACACGCCGGAGCGCGCGGCGTTCTATTTCCAGGACCTCGCGCGGCACAAGGGGCCGCGTCGAAAGGCCGAGGCCGTGCACTATCCTGCCCACCTGTTCGAGGGTTCGGACGCGACCGAAGCTGGGACCGCGCACGGTGCGCAGTTGAGGGTTGATCATGTCAGGCATTGGCTCGGGCCTCCTCGATCAACGCTTTTGCGACTTTATAGTAAGCAATGTCGCCACAGCGCAGTTCGCAGCCCTTGATATTTTCGCCGTTCTGTATCCTGGCTGCGATTTTGTGTTTAACAAGGGATCGACTGATACGGATGCAGTCGTCGTAGCCGCAATCGAGTATGTAATCGAGGGCGGCGTTCTTGTTGGTGATTTCCACTTGGGTGGCGGTCCGGAGCCCGAAGCTGCCGTCTGAAGTCTTGACGGCGCGGGGTTTTGCGAACAGGGCGCGGTTGGCCAGAATGAAAGTGGCAAGTTGCTCGGAGACGTTGCCAAGTTCCGAATCTATTTGCTCGGTTTCTTTGGTGGCTGCTGCTGTAGTCTGCTGGATTCGTTTTTCGGCCCTGGCGACAACGACTTCACGGGCGCAAGTCAAGCGGCGGACCTCCGCCATCAGTCGCTTAGCTTCATCGAGAGAGTCTGCGGTCCTGGTATCGGCGAGTTTTACGGTTGACATAATGCATCTCCTTCCTTCGTTTTATTCTTCGGGCCATGTGAATCTCTGACGGCGACGCTGATACGCTGCCTGCAGGTGGGTTGCCTGGAGTTTTTCTTTTTTGCGCTCGGCCAGGGCAACAGCCTGGCGCAGCAACTCGAACAGAATGCCGAGTTTGCCGGGCTCGTTGGCAATTGTATGAGCAAGGGCAACGAGGTCTGCCGGCGGGTCGCTCTTGCGGAATGCCTGGACGATTGCCTTGACCTCGGAACGGTAAACTGTCTCCGGGATATAAAGAGGCTGAGCAATTCGGCCGAGGAGTTGCTCCAGAAAGTCGCGCAGCCAACCGGTCTGCATTTCCTGCGCAAAAACGGGGGTCGCGATAAGCGCTATTGCACAGTGTTGAACGTCATGAAGGCGGCGGAGAAACTCGAGTTCCGCCATAGCCCCGCGCCGGTTGCCGCGCAAAAGCCGGCCGATCTCGTCGACCAGCAGGATGCGTCGGCGGTTGAATGACCTGATGAGCCGGTCACGCAGGTCAACTGTCTTTCGCTGCGAGTGGACACGGCATGACTGAGCTATCTCGTACATGAGGGCGCGCAGCCCGCCGCTCTCAGGGCAGTCAACGTATACTGCCCGGCCGTGGTTGTTTCGGCGCGCCCATTCCTGGACTGCCTCGGTTTTGCCGCGCCGGGTGGGCCCGGAGATGAGGACTATCTTTCCGCCGCCGAGATCGCCGGCCAGCGCGTAGTCGAGAACGTCAAAAATCTTCCTTGTGACAATCGTCTCAATAAACCGGGCGCTGGCCCCGGACTGGACTTTGCGCCGGAGTGCCCGGACCTTAACCATGAAGTTGCGAATGCCGGCCGGATACTTGCCCTGGCAGATCCGGATAACCGTGCTCCAGTCCGTATCGAGCAGTTCACAAAGCCGCGATCGGCTTTTGATTTCTTTGCCTGCCCAGCCCAGGAGCCAGATAAGATCGTCCTGATCCTTTTCGGAATACTCTTTGATTCCGTTCATCAGGACATTGTCCGGGATATTGATAGTGTCCCTGGACATCATCGACTCGGGCGCGGGGTCCTTTTCGCTATGCGCCAATCTGCCTTTTGCCTTTCCCATCTTTCTAGTGTTGGACATCTAGCGGCTCCTTCCTTTTTTTTCTGCTATTTCGTCTTGCTGCTTTCTTCGATACCGTGGCATGGCACTCCTTTCTATATGCCCGGTTGTATACTCTTTGCGGCATGCTCCTGTTCAATTGATGCGAGCACCTTCATGTCCTCCGCGTCCATTTCAGCATCAAAGTAATTGTCGGCCGCCAATCGTTCAGCGGATTGCTGCCGCAGCGTCTCGTCAAGTTCGCCGATGAGATCGGGGTCCACGACATCGAGTTTGGAGGGCTGTGCGGGCAGTGCGCGGCGCTCCGGACGCCTGGCGGGCTCGGGGGCCGGGATGAGGCCCGAAACATCGCCAGGCGCCGCTGGAGCGTGTAACCAACGCGACAGGTCCCGGTTTGCCGCACTAGCCTGTTTAGCGGCCTTGATGCGACGCTTCTGCAATCGTTTTTCTTCGCGGAGTTGCTCGATAGTTTTGGGGTTGTCGCCGATAATACCCGGCAGTTGCGGCTTGCCCGAGGCGGGCCCGATTTCGCGGCCGTCGAGGGTATAGATCCATGCCGTTTGGAGATCGTCCGGATCCACCTTGACCCGTACGCGGGCGCCAGGCTTAAACATGCGCCAGAGATCCTCAGAGCGGTAATTACGTTTAAGGACGCGCACAACTCCTCCGCGTTGGATCATGCGCGGCGCCGGCATCTCGCGGAGGAACGCTTTATATAGCGCGAGCGGTTCTATACGCGGGCGGAGGCGGTCGAGCCCCTGCCGTGCATCGAGGGGGGATTTACCGTCCAGTATTTTTCCTGTTGATCGCTCCGAGTGATATACTACAGCCAGCCACTTTTCGAAGGCGGCCGTGAATTCCGAAAGGGTTGGAAGTTTTTCAGGAGACTTCCACAGGGCATCAGCTTTTTCCGGGCGGTTTTCGGGTTTGCTGCCACGGTATGACGGCCAAAGTTTTGAGAACTGACCGCAGACTGTTCCGAAGATCCGTTCGATGACTTTGGCGCGGGCATTGTAAGCCTCGGCGAAATGGGGCCGGGCGCCGATCAGCTCGCATACCGATGTCAACCTGGCGACATCCGTATTATCCAGCATGGGTTTTGCGAAGCCCTTGGCCTTGTAGTCTTTGCCATTATCGATATAGATATGGAGTGGCGCATAAAAATCGTTTTTTTCTATGCCGGACCTGAGCGAGCGTTCAATCGGGTCTCGGTTGGGTGCAACTGTCCGGATTTGCCAGCCGGTGAAGTAGAGCGAGCCCCAGTCCATCCATGCCGTGAGCCACGGCCGGACGGCATGCCATTGTCCAGTGCCGGGATCGAACACGCGGACGGCGACATCGAAAATGTGATGGTCTGAGAACCAGCACTCGTCAACTGCCGGCGCCTGCCGGTCGATGTAGCCGGCCACCTTATTCCGGAAATACTCCTCTCCGTGCCTGGCGATGGTAACGGCTTTCTGGTCGGCGTGGAAATCGTAGTAGTACCTGGCCTGGCCGTAGGAAGGGATCGGCTCGATCTTGGCCTCTCTGCATGCCAGTACGGTGAGTCTGTGGGCATACTTAAGTGCGAGCTGGTTCGGGTTTTCATACAGGTTCGCGAGCAAGACCCAAAATCGGGCCGGCCCTGGCCGCTCGTACTTTCGGCTGTTCCGGTACCGGGGCAGAAGCGATCGCCAGTTTTCCGTATCAGGAGCGTTGTCTTCCTCTGCTTTCCCGAGCTTTGATACCCATGAGCGGTAGTTTGGCCAAACGCCGGTCGCCGAAAGAAGGCTGGCCCCCTTCTTGCCGGCGGTGACCAGGTCGGGGAAATGATCCGTGCGGGAAGCGACGATCTGGGCGGCATCCTTGAGGGAGATCTTCTTGGACTTCGCCATCTGCCAGGTTTCACTCACGAAGAGTGCTTTCTGCCGGGCGACGTGTTCTTCCCTGGGCGTTCCTGTGGTCGGCTGAGCTGCGGGTACGCATGGTCCCTTGGCTACGGTTGTCGGCAAGAACGCCATTACTTAACTCCCGCGATTTTCGATTCGATGATTGCTATGTCGTCCTTCAGGTGAGATCGCATTTCGACGAGCTGCTCGGGTGCTACCTGGTCCATGACCACGGCGATGCGCTGCATGTGGGCGCCGATGTATTGGAGCTCGGTGTTGAAATCTATTTTTTTGATCGTGGCGGGGTCATCGAGGCCGAGGGTAAGCTGGGCTGGGTCCGGCAGCCGGCCGTAGGGCAGGAAGCGGCGGTGACGATCGCGGTTGAGAAACCCTGCCACGGCCTCGCGTAATTGATCGCGGTCGAGGCTGAATGGATCATAGTGCCGCAAGAACTTGTCAAGCTCCTGAATCGGAATGCAGACCAATTCTTCCAGCTTGTACAGGGGCAGAGAGCTTATACGCTTCTTAAGTGCCGTAATACGGCACTTGCTCCGTGGTGCCGTAGCGCCGCACTTCTGAACCTGCGCGATATAGTTGTGGATGCAAAGGAGCTTGAAGCAATGGCGGCGGCCGATGGAGAATTCCTCCATCGCCCATGCGAGCCAGTCATTGGTTATTTCAAAATGAATTTCTTTGGCGTTGCATATGAGCGCTGCCACTTCCAGATTCGCTGCCTGGACTGATGCAAGGAGTTGTTTGACAGTCTTTGTAATTGTTGCGAGTGACTTCTTTGTTGCCATACTTAGATCCCCAATTCCCTGTCCAGCCTTGAAAGCCGGATTTTCTCGTGAATCCACTGTGAGAAAGCCATGCCGACCATGCAGCCGACTAAGAACGCCAGGGCGATGAACAAGCAAAACTCATATGGTGCAGGCGCAATCATTTTTTCTTCCTTGGTTTTGTGGGCAGAAAATCGACGCTGTATTTTTCCCATTCCGGCAAAGTGCGCTTGACGGCAAGGCGGATGATGTCCGATTCGCTTACCTCGAACCGCTTAGCAACGTTAAGAATTCGGGCATGAAGGTCGTTAGAAAGCCTTACGCACGTGGGTCTGGATAGCGCAAACGGTTTCATATGGTGCCTACTGTATTCATTTGAGATACATATTGTCAATAACTTTTTTTGGGTAATTTGAGTTTTTTCTTGCAGGCTCGGCGCCGGGGTAATACGCTGGCGTACATGAGCCTTAATCGTGCTACTTCCGTAAGGTTTGATTCCGATACACTTGCCCGTTTGCAGGCAGTTTCAAGCGAAAGCGGTATAGGCTTAACAAAGCTGGTACGTATAGCCACGGCCCGGTTACTGGACGAGGTTGAAGCAAAGGGGGAGCTGAAAATACCATGCTGCCGGGTTGCGGAAAAGAGGGCAGAATACACCACGCGAAGGGACATGGAGTGAAGAAAGTTTTTGTGTTTCTTGCGTTTTGCCTGATATGCCTTTGGGCTGCCGCAACCGAGCCTGTATCGTCCTATGCCGAGTGGGCGGAGCAGCGAAAGAAGGCGGAAAAGGAAATCGCGAAAGAAGAGGCGAGGAAACGCAAGGAGGCGCAGCGGGCGATCGCCAGGGCAAATCAGGAACAGAAGGAAGCGGAGGAATACTTTGATTCCCTTCAGACTTTCGAGGAACGCGGGGAGGGCGAAGAAGAAGCAAAGCGAAATCTTGCCGAATGGGACAGCGATATCGAGAAGGCGATGGCGCGAATCAAGGCAAGGGCGGAAAGGGAAAGGATTCTTGCCGATGTCGAGTACCTTACTGTGAAACAGTACGTCAGGGAATATCGAGAAAATGCAATTCGCGCCGATCTGCGCTTCAAGGGCAAGAGAGTGCGGCTCGAAGGAACAATATCCGATTTGACGCTGGTGGATCATGATACTCCCGGAGTGTTGTTAAGCCGTCGGGTGTATTGTTTTTTTTCTAAGGACCAGGCCGTTGCATTGGCGACGCAAGTAAAGGGAAATGTTATACAGGTACTTGGACTTGGCGGCGGTCGTGTCGGCCATAATCTGGAGCTGGTGCTGTTTGATTGCATTTTCTTACCCGCATACGATTAGAAGACGGCTGCGGTGTTGGCGGCCAGTTCGAGATTGGCGGCCAGTTCACCGGCTTTAGTTGTTGCCTTTTCCATCTCTGAATTTAATACCTGAAAAGATGCCAGGAATCGCTGGCGGTCGGCCTGTTCCTTGAGGTGGGCTCTTGCTGCAGCTTCGGCTTTTGCCTTGCCGAGGTCGAGCGAGCGTATGCCGGCGGCAATATCCACATACGGTGGTAGATTGGCCGGGTTCAATTCGCGGTGCGCATGCCCGCCTGCGATCGCCAGTAGATTTTGCGTCAGATTCCCTCGCATTGTTCCGGCCTGTGTTGTTAGACGGGCCCTTTCCCAGAACCCAAGGCTATCGAGATCGTCCCTGGTGCCTGCCCCGGACGCTAGGCGTTGAAGCGCGGCTTGTCTATTCTGGCCAATGCCAAGTAATCCATGAAGGCGTTCGGGTATAAGGGCGCGCTGGATTGCCGGGCCGTGTTGGATTGATGCGCGCCTTAACGCGATGCCGAAGTTTGCGCCTGCGCCAGTAACAATAATTTGCAGCAGATCGATAAGCTTGTTCTGTTCGGCTGCGTCAAACAAATTTTCCACAGTGAAGCCGCCGAGAGCTTTGCCTTTAAGCTCTTTGTACAGATTTGCGATAAGGGCGCCGGCCTGATCCGTAAACTCCTGTATGCGTTCAGTCTCAAATGCCTTTGACAGATCATCGCGAAAGCCGACAATATCGTTTTTCATTTCCTCAAAAAGTCTTACGCCTGTGAGCCTCTTGATCTCGCCCCAAAAACCGGCGATGGTAGACTTCGCGCCACGGTAACTGTCTGACAGGCGTTTGGCGCTGCCTTCTGTTTTCGTCATAATCTTGGTGAATTCGGCCCATATCTCATTTCCCGTCGCGCGGGATTTTTTCAACTCCTCAAGTCGGGTGCGTTCTGCTCCCGTCAAGAGGGTGAGCTCCTGAAGGCGTTGTGCTGCGTCGCCAAACTCTTGGTTGCTCATGATTTGGGAATAGGCGCGCCCAACCCACATGGCAATGTCCGCCATTTCGGAGCTTACATACGCGGCCATATCACCTGTCATTTTCAGCCCTTTACCCATGCCGAGTGCCTCGCCGCCGAAAGACTGCAGGATCTTGCCGGCCTGCAGAACATCGGGATTCAGGAATGGCGTGTTGTTGGCGTAGTCGTACAGTTCTTTGATGCGTTGCTTTGCGGCTTCCGCGCTACCAAGCAGCTGCTCGAACTGCAGGGATGCGACCTCGAACTGTTCGTTTGGCGCGAGGAGCGCGTTGGCGGCGCTGACGGCCCCGCTGACGAGTCGGCGAGTTGTCTGGAATGCCGCCCGGCCGATCTGGATGAAATGCGCTACTGCGGCAGTGGATTCATGGATGCCCTTGCGGACGCGGCCGAATCCACCGGCTACGCGGCCGATCCCGCGCACAAACATGCCTGCCCCGCTGAGCGTGAGCATTACCGCAAGTTTTGCCGTTTCGTCCATTGTTGCCCCTACATTATCGCGGCGCCGATCCCGGCAAATTCGCCGGGTTTATCTGAATAGTCGCCGGAGTGATCGGGATAAAGGCGTATGCTGAACCCGTCCGGATCCTCGTCGCCGATCCGCATGCCGTCAACGATGCCGCCGTACTCGCGGAGCTCCTGCGCGACAACATCGCAAAGCGCTTTGGCGGTGAAAATGTCGGCATGGCCGGTTTCGTCATTGTCCGCGAAATAGGTGAACTGGTCGGGCGATCCGCCTCGCTTACGTTTCACGCGGTGGAAGTCGTCGCGGATAATGTCAAGGACGGGGTAGTGGTCGGTCGCGTCCTGATGCCGCTCGAGGATGACGCGGGCGAGCAGGGATTTCACCTGATGGCTTTCGCCTTTGCGGTCCTTTAGCCGGCCGGAAAAGTTAATTGCGAGTGCTCGCTCGCCGAATCGGGTAACGGTCCGCTCGGCCGTGCGGCTGCCCAGCCCGGTGGCGTCAATGCCGGCCTTGCGCAGTTTGTCGAGCTTCATGAACTGCCATAGGACTGCTTCCTGGAACTCGAAATCCTTGTTCTGCATTACGATCAAGGCGCGCTGCCAGAGTTCGTGTTCGATATCCTCGTCAACCCATATAACGCTCAGGTTTTTGCTGCGCGCCTGATCGAAGCCCAGATAGATGTCGCCGCCCTTGAGGTATGGCTGGAGGAGGTGGCCGAGATCGGTTCGGGCGGGATTGTAATCGGTCGGCATTCGCAGGATGTCGTAGGGTTTGCCGTCCTCGTTATGCAACCGTTCGCAGCGGCCGATGAGTTCGTAAGTGAGCAGGTTCAGGACATCGTCAATAAACTTGACGAGGTATTCTTCGTCCCAGGCGTCGGGGTCTTTCAGTGCTTTCCGCAGCTTCTCGATACCGTCGTCGTCTTTGATCGGGTTGCCGTCATAATCGTAGAGGACCAGGCCCTGCTCGATTGCCGCGAAGATATCTATTACTATGCGGGCAAAGATATCTTCGTAGTCGTCAGAGGTCATAATTTCGTAGAATTTGTTGCCTACTCCGCGCGGGGTTGATGTGACGAGAAACTCATATTCTTTACGGCGCGACACGATGGGGAAGAGTCGCGCATAGATGGCTCGCGAGTCGCGGTGCAGGGCGAACTCGTCGCAGTACATCGCGCCTGATATGCCGACGGTTGTATCGGGGCTGGCGGGCAAGCCTATAATCCGCGCGCCGCTTGGCAGGCGGATTGTCAACCGGTGGTATTCGAGTTCGGAGCCGTCGGCATGGATATAGCGCAATTTCTGGCTGGCATAGGCGGGTTTCGATCCGATGCGTTTGCCTTTGGCGCCTAACGCTTTTTCGATGGCGCGGAGGTGTGCGGCGGCCTGGGCGACGGCATTGCCCGACTGGCGTTCTGAACGCGAAAAAATGTAGTATTGCAGGACGGATTCAAGGACCTTGCGGACTATTCGCAGGGTTGCCGCAAACGTCTTGCCGCCCTGGCGGCAGATCATAAAAGCGAGGAACCGGCGTTTGATTGTGACGATCAGCTTCTGGTATTCGGTAAGGGTAACGTGCGGCCGGTTTTTCAAGGATTCCTTGGCGACCTCGCCGGCACGGTCCACATCATCCTGGGACAGGTCGCTGCGCTCGATTACTTCGTCCACGGACAATTCGCGCGGTTCGTCTTCTTCCACCTTAACGATTGAGGACGGGTCTTCTTCCGGCATTGCCTATACTCCGTAAGCTTCCTTGAAGATGTTTGCTATATCGTCCTTTTTGGCGCCGCCCTTCTTATCGGCTATTTCGCGCAGTCGCTCTATGTCCTCGCGGACTTTCCGGCGGTAGGAGTCGAATTCCATTTTTAATTTCAGGAACGCCTGATCGCCTTTGCGCAGGCCGGCGAGGGAGTCAACCAGGTCGACGAATTTTCCGGGTTTGTCGGCGAGCAAGTCGCGCAGGATGTTGGGGTCGAACTGTTCGAGCACGTCCTGAATGGCATCGACGGCAAGCGCGCTTGCGGCGTTGCTGGCAAGTGTTAATGAGGAGTCGCCTTCCAGTGCGGCTTTTTCGGCAAGTTCTTTGGCGAACTCACGCCGGACACTCATCTGTTCCAGGCGGTCCTGTCGCTTTTCCCATTCGGTATAGCCGTGTTTTTTCCAGGATGAAATGTTCTGCGGTGAAATGTCCTTGATCTTTTCCTGCTTGAGATACTTCTGGATTGACGCGGCGGTCTTGTTGTCCCGGATCATGAGATTGATTTTTAGCCGGACTGCCGCTGGGAGCCGGCCGATTTTTCCGCGCGGAGTACTCATGTGGCAAAGCCCTGTTCTTCCATGTAATCAATTCCTTCAGAAGTGATTTTCCAGCGTTTGTGGCTGCGCGCAATATCGTCGCGGACAAGCTCGATAAGGCCCTTATCAGCGAGGTAGTCGGCTTCGATTTCGAACTCCGCCGGCAGGGCGTCGGTGAGTTCGCCTTCTTTTCGGGCAAAGCGGGCCATTCGTTCGGCGTCGCGCGCGCCTGGCCGGAAGCCGTAGCACTGGTGCAGAATTTCGGTGCGGACAAGTTCTGAGCGTGGATTAGTTGCCATTGGATTTTTTCAACTCGTTTCGGATGACATCTACGGTTGCCGCCGTGGCGGTTGATTGATTCATAACTTCGGAAATCTGAACGGAAATAGCGCGGATCTGGCGTTCGATTGCGCCGAACCGGTCGGACATATTGTCCTGGACAAGCTTACACTCACTGCGCGGCATGAGGAGCGTTTCCATTTTGGTATAGATGCGCCCACGCTTGGTGGCGGCGTGCTTGAGATCGTGCTCTATGTTCTGGATCTCTTTTTCCTTCAGGAGTTCGATGCTGCGTTTGAGGTCCCTGATTGCGAAGATATAGAAAAAGATGTTAAACGAGACTGTTACGCCGGCAACGATGACAGCGTTAATTATGAGTTCGGCCATACCCGCTCCTATGATGTTCGCTTCCCCACAATCACAACTGTAATGCATGGCGAGATTATTTTTCGGATGAAAATCCGAAAAATGCTCCGGGCCTGTTGCAAGATAAGGCTCGTAGTTAAAGGCATCTCTTAATGCACAAACTGGCGATAGATATCCTCTCCGGCGATAAGGCCGGGCGGGGCTTGAAGATCAGGCAGATCAGGGAGCTCCGCAAAAACAATCCCGAGCAGAAATATGAAATCGAAATTCTTGAGGGGCAGATCGAGCAGCTCGACGCTTCGATCGCGTGCCTGACAACCGCGAACAAGGAGGCAAGCGATGGCCGATGAATTGAGTCTTGGTATAGCTTTTCAGTTGCTCGACAAGTTTGCGAACGAATGGGAGCCGACGCAGGATTTGTCTTTGCTGATAGATATGACCGGCAACGTGATAAGCTCGGGCGTGCAACAGATAGGGACAAGCAAGGAGAACCTTACTCTGTTATCCGACCACAGCACCTTGGGATGGGCGCTGTTCATGAACCTGGATGACGCAAACTATGTCAGCTACGGCGTGGATGCGGACAATCCGTTTGGCGAGATGAAGGCCGGCGAGCCTGGCTGTTGCAGACTGTCGCGCGCGGTGAGCAACGTCAGTATGAAGGCGAATACAGCGGCATGCTGGGTAGCGTATATCGTACTGGAGGACTAGATGCTATACGACTGGACGGGCAAAGAAATCCCGGAAGGCGAGAAGGCGAATTTGCCGATCGGTGAGCGCCTGGTCCGCTGGGAAGACAGTGACCGCTCCGAAAGCGATGAGTCCCGCGCACTGACCCCGACGCGGCTTGATTCCATATTCCGGGAGGCCAACGCCGGGACTGCATCGGCCCAGGCCCGGCTGGCAGCAGAGATTGAGGAGAAGGATTGGGATATTGCCCAGGCGCTCGGTACCAGGCGGGCTGCGGTGGAAGGGATTGATTGGAAATGTCAACCCGCTATTGAGGATGATTCCCTGGCAAAGGAGATTGCGGATGCCGCACAGAAGATGCTCGGGGGAATTACCGCCGAGGAGCACGAGGATCTTTCTTTTGATGGGTGCATAGACCATATGCTTACGGCAATTCTGCCGGGCTACGCCTGGCTGGAAATCATGTGGGCAGCCGGCGGCGCCGCAGTACGATCGTTCGCGGCTGGTATAACATCCGGGATAAAGTTCAAGGCTACGCAGGAGCCGTTGATTGTGACCAGGGACAAGCCGCTAGGGCGCCCCATGGCGCCCAACAAGTTTGTTTTCCACAAGCACAAGGCGCGGTCGGGCGACGCGACACGCGGGGGACTGATCCGGCCCCTGGGCTGGATGTACCTGTTTGCGAACCTGGGCGTGAAAGACCTTGTCCGTTTTGTCGAAAAGTTCGGGATGCCGTTTGTTGTGGCCAGGCTCGATGACAACTCCTGGGAAAAGGACAGGAACAGGATCAAGTATCTTGTGCAGAATTTCGGAAGCGATGGCGGCGGAGTATTTTCCAAGGCGGTGGAGCTGGAGCTTACCCAGGCGGCAAGCAATGATGGGAGTGTATATTTCCAGCTGCTTGATTACTTTGGAGCCGCAAAGACAAAGGTGATCCTGGGACAGACGGCAACGTCCGGAGACGCCGGCGGATTTTCAAAGGGGCAGGCGCAAGCCGACGTAAGACAGGATATCCTGGAAGCCGATTGCGATGCTATTGCTGTGACTGTCAGGCGCGATGTGCTGCGGCCGTGGACGATGTTCAACTACGGCGCCGACGCGCCGGTGCCGGTGTTCAAGTTCAATTGCGAACCGCCGGAAGATTTGAAGGATAAGGCGGATGTCGTCAAGACTCTGTTCGAGGCCGGGTACCAAGTGTCTGTCGAGCATGTACAGGAACAATTCGGCATGCCGGTAACTCTGAAAGCGGATCTGCCTTCTTCGGGTGCTGATGGGGTAGCTTTGGTAGGCGAAAAAAAAAAGACATTGAGCTCACCCCGGCACAGTCGGCGAACGAACAGGTGGTAGAGTCGGCGGCAGCCGAGATAGCCGCCGATGAGCAGTTATACGAAGATTGGCTGCGCGCGCTGCAGGATAAGATAGACGATCTCCCCAAAGCCGACCAGCCGGAAGCCGGCGGCACGGCGCTTAAATCCCTGGTCGAGCAACTCCCAGACCTGTACCGGAGCATGAAAACAGAGCGCCTCGAGGAAAGGATAAGCAACGCCATGTTTGCGGCGGACGTAAACGGGCGTTTGGAACGGGCAGCAATGATTTTTTCGCCCGGCGACAGAATGAGCTTTGCGGCAGACGCGGACCCGGATTACCTGCGGGGCCCCGAAACTTTTGATGCGGCGCAACGCTGGTTTGGGCAAAAAGTGACGCTCCCCACGGATATGACTACGCGAGAAATCGCACTTGAGGCCCCGGCGGATATCCGGAAGCAGGCCTTTTTTTCCGCGCGCGTGGCAAGCGCAAATATACTGGAGAGTCTGCGCGGTGAGATCGACCAGTTAATATCGGGCAAGATAGGGTACGGTGAGGCACGCAAGCGGCTTACGGAATTTCTAGCGCGCGAAGGTTACGGGATCCCGACGCCGGGCACAAAGGAAGATCGGGCGATAACAGATATTGCAAGCACGTCACGGCTGGAACTCGTGTTGCGGCAGAACACGGCGATGGCCCACGCTATCGGCCAGCGTGTTGTCAGCGAGCATCCGTACGCGGTGGAGCGCTACCCTAATTACCGGTACATAGCGAACACTGATCGGCATGCGAAATTCCATAATCTTGTTTTGCCGAAATCGGACCCGTTCTGGAAGACGTATTATCCGCCCTGGGATTTCAACTGCAAGTGCATTGTTGTGGATGAGGATGCGCCGGCAAACGAGAGGGCGGCAGGATTCCGGCAGGAAGCAGATGGGGGGCAGAGCGGCCGTCTCGAAATTCGAGGACAGGCGCTTAACGTGTATCCGCCCGCGAGCGGGTTTGTCTTCAAGAGCGATCCGGCTGACGCCTTCGGGCAACCGGATGCGTCGGCAATAGAAAACGAGGAGCTCCGGCGTGTTTTTGAGGAAATGCTGGCCGAGAGGCGGCTGAAAAAAAATTGAACAATTTCCGAAAAATACTTCCGGCTTGTGTGATTATTGCGGCATGAAGCTGATTGGCTACACGACTACGGACAATCTGATCCTTAACCTTGCGGGAGATGGGGTGCGCCGCGATGCGGACGGCGTGCCGATTGCTTTCCGGCTTTTTGGGACCGGCAATCTTTCGCTGACACTGGACGGGCAGCCGGTGTCCGGTGATATTACTTCCGCCGACATCAAAGACATCATGGCATTCCACCAGCTGAAGGGCGAGAGCATACCGATTGACTGCGAGCATCTGATCCAGAAGCTGGCGGACATGAAGGGCGTGACGGAGTCTGACCTTCTGAAGAGCGAACCGCTGCTCGGCGAGAAGGCTGCGGCGGGTTACGCGACACTCAAGGAAGAGGACGGCGCGCTCTGGGCAAACGTCACGAAGTGGAGCGATCGCGCAAAGGAGCTGCTTACGTCGGCAGCCGACAAGATGTACGGTTATGTGAGTCCGGTTTTACGAGGGCTGAAGTCGCCGCCGCTGCGCATAACATCACTGGCGCTGACGAATTTACCGGCGATCAACGGCCAGGATCTGCTGGCGGCAACAGAATCTTCTACGACACCTAAAATCAAGACAGCAACATCAAGGAGTAGGACCATGGAATACCTCAACAAGCTTATTGCCCTGTTGGGAATGGACGCGGTTGCGATGACAGCCGAAAACGCGGACCGTGAACCGCTGTTTCAGAAGGCGGCGGAAGAGATTGAAAAGTCACGCTCAGGCGTATCGGAATTTTTAGGCGATGTGCGTGAGGCGCTGGGCCTCACCGAAAGCGATGACCTTACGATCGCTTCGGGCAAGATTCTTTCCCTGGCGGAAGCCGCCAAGGGTAACACCGGGGCGCTGACCGAAATGCAGGAAAGACTGCAGGACCTCGAAGGCAAGGAAAAGGATCGGCTGATTGACAAGCTGAAGGCAGAGGGGAAGCTAACGGTAGCGATGGTAGCCTGGGCAAAGAAGCAGGATACCGAGGCGCTGATCGAGTTTGCAAAGGACGCGCCCGTTGTTGTTCGACCGACCCGCACAATCGCCGCCGACGCGGTTGACGATGGTGACGACAGCATGGCATTGACCGAAGAGGACAAGAAAGTCGCTGCGGCATGCGGCATTGACCCGGCAAAAGTCGCGGAGACGCACGGTTTGAAGGTGGAGTAATCTACACCATGACAAGGGCCCGGTCCGCAAGACCGTCACTGGATGAGCGGGCCGGGCCGAATGAAAAACAAAGCGGATTTCGTTTAACAGGACAACACTAAATCGGAGGTAATGAGATGAGATGGTTTTTTGAGGAATTCAAGATGAGTTTGATTCTTTTTCTAATCGCCATTGCGGCATGGTGCATTCCGGGCGTGGCATTCGCTACAGCATTGACCGCCAACCGGGATACGCCGGTGAAACTCAGAGGTACCTACGTGGTCCTGACGGTGAAGGACGAGGAAGTTATCTACGCGGGGTCAATGGTCAGTGTGGACAGCAACGGCGAGGCGGTATCGGCAACGGACAGTGCAGGCGACAAGGTTATCGGCCGGGCCGAGGAGTACGTTGACAACGCCGACGACGGAGAAACAGTGAAGGTCCGGATCGGCATTTTTCTCTGGGAGGATGGAGGGTCGGCTACCGACGCGGACATCGGCGATGTGTGCTACGTGGAAGACGACCAGACCGTTAACACGAGCGCGGCTGGGCTGGACAACGATATCATCGCGGGAATCGTATACGAGGTTGACGACGATGGGCTGTGGATTGACACGGGCCATCTCGCTAAGACTGCGGGATCGTTTACAACGCTGGCGGTTTCGGGGGCGGCAACGTTTTCCAGCACGATCAGCGCCGGGGGGCATTTGACGCTGGCAAACACAAAGGATCTGCTTTGCGCAACGGATGCGGGATCGGACATCGGTGCTACGGCGACGGAGTTTGGTAACATCTTTATTGATGGTTTCGTTTACACGGACGGCCTGACGAACCAGAGCGCGGCGAATATCGATCTTGGCGCATCGCTTGTGCCCGGCGTGGATAACGCAAGGGACCTGGGCGCGACGGCAACAGAGATGCGGAACATCTTTGTGGACGGGCTCGCTTACCTGGACGGGATCACCAACCAGAGCGCGGCGGCCGTGCCGATGTGGGTGGACCTTGAGCCGGGATCGGACAACGCTTTTGACCTGGGTGCTACGGCGACGGAGTGGAAAGATATTTTCGTGGACGGCCTTGCTTACATAGACACACTGACGAACCAGGGTGGCGCGGCAGTGCTGGTCGGCGTGGACATCGTTCCGGATTCTGACGACGCGCGGGACCTGGGCAGCAGCTCGGCGCAGTACAAGGACGCGTACATTGACGGGAAACTTTACGTCGACGCGATTGAGGGTGCGTATGCCAACAAGACGGCGAACTATACAAATGCGGCTACGGATTTTGTGATGAGCTACAACACCTCGGCGGTTACAACGAACACGCTGCCGGAAGCGAGTACTGTGCTCGGCGACATTTTTGTTATTGCGCTCCAGGACGATGACGGCGATTTGGTTGTCGCTACGGACGGCACTGATACCTTCGACGGGACGAACAACAAGATCACTTTTGAGGATGCCGGCGACAGTTGCTGGCTGATGGCGACTGCGGCAAACGTCTATACGATACTTGTTAATGTCGGGGGGACGCTGGGTACGCAGTAACAGGATATCCGGCAGGAAGGAGCGGAGTAATGAGATTGGCAGTCTACTTGGCGGGGGTGGCAATTGCCGCATCGATGGTTTGCGGGTGCGCATGTACGTTGGAGATCAAAGGGTATGGGCTGCAAGGCAAAGAGCAAGAAGAAAAAAACCCGGTACAAGAGTTGGGCGAATTGCAGGCCCGGGCGGATATGCTTTATCGGCACCTGGCAGGATACAAGGCGGCAATGCGGCAGTTAGGGAAAGAGCTTGAGAGCTGCAAGACGATGGAAGACGTAGACCGTGCGATGGCTAAAAGGAATTTGAAACGCAAGAATGTGAAAGAAAAATTGGAGAAGTAAAACCCAACAGAGGAGAGACCAATGGATATCAACAGAGCAAATCTCGATGCCATGTTCCGGACCTACACCACGGCGTTTCAGGCTGGGCTGGCTTATGTCGCGCCGATAGATCTGGCTTTTGCCTTTCGCGAATTCCCGTCCGGGTCGGCGAGTAATTTCTACGCCTGGCTCGACAGGGTGCCGGGCTTTCGTGAGTGGGTCGGCGAGCGCGTATTTAACAATGTTCGCTCACAGAACTTCGAAGTCGTTAACCGCGACTGGGAAGATTCGGTGTCCATACTGAACAAGGACATCGAGGATGATAACTACGGCGTCTATGGCCCGATCATCCAAATGATGGCCGAAGGCTGGCCAGAACTGAAGTTCGAACTGGTTCTCGAAGTCTTAACCTCAAACCCGACATGCTACACGGGCGTTGCATATTTCGCGGACAACCACGCTTACGGCGACAACACAATCGCTAACCTTGTGACCAGTGCGCTCAGCGAGACGACTTTCAATGCGGCTTTTCTGGCTGCGGCGGCCTGGAAATTTGCGAACGGCAAGCCCACACGTACCAGGTTTACGCACTTGTTCCACGGGCCGAAGCTGCGCGATACGGCATTCAACCTGGTGGACAACAAGTATATTGTCGCCGAGACCGGCGCGGGCGGGCATAAGGATAACCCGAACTACAAGCGGGTAGAGCGAGTCGAGGTCCCGGACTTCACGGGTACGTATGACGATTACTGGATGCTGCTGGACTGCAGCCGGCCGGTAAAGCCGATAGCATTACAGGTCCGCAAGCAACCGACCCCGATCATGGATACCAGGATCGAGCAGGTTATGCGTACGGGACAAGTTGATTTCATGGCGGATGCGAGGGCGGCGGCGGCCCCGACGTTCCCGCACCTGGCATATGCTGGAATTCTCTAAATGCGGCAAGCGGATCCGGTCTTAAGCTTTCTTCCGGGTCTGCGGTTGAGTAGCTAGGGCGGGTTGCCGATTCCTTCCTCGGTGGCCCGCCCGAATTGCACATGAGGGGCAGCTTGTGGCGGATTACATCGATACGGATGATGTCAAGGGCCGGCTCAAAGATGATTTCGATGGCCTTTATGAATTGCCGTCGGAAAGCGACGACCTGAACACTGATATAGCGACAGTGGAAGCAACGGTAAAGTCGTATGTGGCAAAACGGTATGCATTGCCGATAACAAACGATGACGCGCTGGTGATACTCAAATCCATCTGCCTGGACCTGATGGAAGAATTGGCGTGGGGGCGCGGGGCCGGAAGCGAGATCCCCAAGAAAACCGCAGAGAAGGGCGAGAGGGCGCGTAAACAGCTGGATCATCTGGCTAAAGGGTCTATGACCCTTGGCGGCGCGGTCGGGCTTTCTGAGCGCAATTCCGGCGGCGCAGAGGCAATTGTGGTGGACGGCAACGATCCCGAGTTCACGCGCGAGCAAATGACGGGATTCTGACATGGCGACTTTTGCGATAGTGCGCGATACGCTTTCGCCGACTCTCAGGCGGTTAACAAGGCGGCTGGGCTCCCCGGCGGACCGGGCACGATTCACGATGCGCTGGGGGACGCGGATACGCAAAATCGCGATCGAGAACGCCATCGCTAAGGGCGGACGCAAATTCTGGCGGGCTGTCGCCAGGTCCATCAATCTTGAGCGGAAGGGCGACGAGGTCACTGTCGGGGCGCATCATGTGGCAGCCGCGCAAAAACAGTACGGCGGCTCAATCAAGGCGAAGGGCAAGGCGGCCGGCGGGGCGAACGCATTGACTATCCCTATAGCCGACGAGGCGGAGGGGCAAACTGCGGCGAAATTCATGGCGGCCGGCAAAAAGCTTTTTGCCATCTCCAAAACACTTGGAGGCGATCGCGGAGTTCTTGGCTATTCTGAAGGCGGGGAGTTCAAACCTCTTTTTGCGTTGCGCCGCGAAACAAAGGATATACCTGCCGACCCGTTTTTCCCAAAGCCCGACGAGATAATCAGTGTCGGCATAGAAGAAGCAGAGTTGTTGTTAAAAGCATAACTACAGGAGATACGACGGATGCAAGAAAAACCTACAGAAAAACCAGTGAAGCCGGAAGAGCCGAAGCCGGAAAAGCCGAAGCCGGAAAAGAAGTCGCTGCTTGGCGGGCTGGTAATCAAACAGGCGGGCAAGGAAATAAAGGGCGCCCCGCAAAGCGATAACTACACGGTTACGTTCGCGAAAAAGGAAGACGACCGCGACCCGAGAAAGATTGTCGAGGCGCTTACTACGGCTTATCCGGGATGCGTGTTTACCTGGGTTTCGAAATAGCCGCCGGATGACCGGGCAAAAAAGGAAAAAGAAAAGGAGCGGGGTTATGTCAAAGGAAAAACAGGAAAAAAAAGAAGGCGCGCTGGGCCGGGAATTCGCAACGGTGCTGGAGATGTCGCAGAACGGGAAGAAAGTGGACAATGAGCCGAAGAAAGGCGGCGGCGTATGCTCCATTCGAATGAGAAAGAAGGTTTCGTTCGCCGGGGACCGCGCGGCCGCAATCAAGGAGCTTGAAAAAGCTTATCCGGGAGTGAAATTTGAATGGGGTGATTGATGCTGGCTACGAAGACTATATGGGAGGCGCTTGTCAGTGAGGCTGAGGCCCTCGAAATCTTTGACCAGGTTAAGCCCTACCCTTTCCACCGAATAAACGATGCGGCATTCTTGACGGATTTTCCGGGGCTGAAGTTGCCGGCGTGCCTCATTGTGTGCCTGGGCTGGACAACTACGGCGAAGGGGTCCGGCAAATACAAGGAGATGCGCTGGAGCGCGGTGATAGTGGACAAGGACCCGGCCGGCGCCGCATGGAAATCGGTTGTTGACCTGGTTGATCAGTTCGGAGCGGTGCTGGACCAACAGATATTGGATGATGAACTGACGATAATGGGCAGCAACGATGTCGGCGTGGCATTCACCAGTCCGGAATTCGCGGTGTACGAGGTGGGGTTTTCGACTAGGGAAGGGGCGGCGCGATGAAACGATGGGCGGCAACTGTGATTGCTTTTGCGGGCCTGCTGCAAGCGGCTTGCGGGCAGCTCGCAAGCAAAGAAGCCTGGGACTGCGAAACAACAAAATACAAGGCGCATCCGTCTGTTGTCCGGCGGGGAGAAACCAGGCTGTTCGAAACCACTTTCCTGGAAAATGGGTCGGCAAAAGACCTGTCCCAAGCGGATACGGTAAAATTCCGTTACACGCCGGTTGACCCGGCAACAAACGCGACACACTACGTAATAACCGGATCGGTCTATAACGCTACGGCCGGCATTACGCGCGTATATTGGACGGCGGCGGCAGCGGCGACGGAAGACGATTACGAATACGAGATTGCGGTGTCAATGACTACGCAAACGCTTTGCCGCGCGTTTGGGAAATTGACGCTCGAGCCGGGGGTAGGCGACGCCTCGTCGGTTGCAGGCTCCCCAACAGAGATGATTGCGATTGATTGGGCTACCGTGGATCAATCGAACCAGGGCCAGTCGGGATTTGTAACATCGTTTGACCTTACCCGTGTAACTGATTTGGAAACGCACCTTTCGTCGGTGTCCGGCGATGTGGACAACGTGGAGACCTGGCTGGCATCGGTGTCAGGCGACGTGGATACGGCCGAGGCGCTGCTGGTTAATGTGACGAACTGGCAGGCGTCAATCAGCGGGGATGTGGACAACGTGGAGACCTGGCTGGCGTCGGTGTCGGGGGATGTGGACAACGTGGAGACCTGGCTGGCATCGGTATCGGGTGATGTGGATACGGCCGAGGCGCTGCTGGTGAACGTGACGAACTGGCAGGCGTCAATCAGCGGGGATGTGGACAACGTGGAGACCTGGCTGGCGTCGGTGTCGGGCGACGTGGACAACGTGGAGACCTGGCTGGCATCGGTGTCAGGTGATGTGGATACGGCTGAGGCGCTGCTGGTTAATGTGACGAACTGGCAGGCGTCAATCAGCGGGGATGTGGACAACGTGGAGACCTGGCTGGCGTCGGTGTCCGGAGACGTGGACAACGTGGAGGTGTGGCTTGGCAATATCAGTAATGATTTGGATACGGCGGAGGCTACGCTGGTAAATACTAGCAACAGGGCTTACTCAGCGTATTCCTGGGGCGATCATGCGCTTGAAGGGTACCTGACGGGCGGCACGGATACATTTGTTCGGGTAACAGCGGCTGATACCACGTCGCTTGGCAGCGAGCTGGGCACAAATGGAACTTTTACCGGAAATGCTGACGGTTGGTCGCTTGGCGGCGGCGCGAACTATGCGGCGAATAAGGTTCATATCGCGTTCGGGCAGACAGGCACGTTGTCGCCGAGCAATGCGCTCAGTATAACGGTGGGGCATTTGTACTATCTTTCGTTTGCGCGTGTTACCAGCGATTCCGGCGAAACGATCACGGCTGCGCTGGGCGGACAAACAAATACCTGGGCGGCCGGCGACAGCGGAACGCTTACGGCCGTGATGTTTGCGGGCGTTACGAATAGCCTGGCGATTAGCGTGGATGCGGTTGCCGACAGCGTCTATATCGATAACGTCAGCATCAAAGAGATTACCGATGGCGAGGTCCGGGCGGCAGGGAAAATGCAGTCGGCGACCGGCTACTATTATGAGGGCGAGAACATCACACAAACAACATATGAGGCGGCACAAGCATACGCAGATACCGGCGACCTGGCGTTGTCGGGTCAAGTGGACAACTTGGAAACCTGGCTGGCGTCGGTATCAGGCGATGTGGATACGGCCGAGGCGCTGCTGGTTAATGTGACGAACTGGCAGGCGTCAATCAGCGGGGATGTGGACAACGTCGAGACCTGGCTTGCGTCGGTGTCCGGAGACGTGGACAACGTGGAGATCTGGCTGGCGTCGGTATCAGGCGACGTGGATACGGCCGAGGCGCTGCTGGTGAACGTGACGAACTGGCAGGCGTCAATCAGCGGGGATGTGGACAACGTCGAGGTGTGGCTTGGCAATATCAGCAACGACCTGAATACGGCGGAGGCTACGCTGGCGAGCGCGACAAGCCATATTGCAGATATACGAGGCAACACCAACGATTACGCGGCGGCGTACGGTTGGGGGGACCATTCGGCGGCGGGGTATCGGTTGCAGACCAACCAGGTGTTGCGGTTGAGTTCGGCGGGGGCGGTTCTGCAGGGATATACGCAGGATGTCGGGCAGGCGGTATCCGACTCGTCTGACGGCGAAATCATATTGGTCGGGCCCGGCACATACGTAACGGATATTGACGTTACAACGGACATTACGCTTGTGGGGGCGGGGCCGGATGCGACGATACGCTACGCGGAAAACCGTGTGGCGTCGAACGCGACGGTGACGATTGTGGGCATGACACTGTATGGTGACATCGGGGGGCTGGCCGGACTTGTCTTGGAGCGCAACTCGGACACTACATGCTACAACTGCGTGCTTAAGGGCAAGGCGCCGCAATGCTACTGGATCGAGGACGGGCAAACGTTTCCGACGAATATTACGTGGACGGGCTATCACTGCAAAATGGAGGGAGCGATTGAGCTGGGGGTGACGACGACTATGGAGATTAAGCCGTCATTTTGCGATTGGGATCCGACAAATATAGTAACGGCGGGGGGCACGGTGACGATTTCGCCCCAGGACGGCAATGAAATAGTTTACAGCCTGATGAACGCGGCGATGAACTCGCATCCGGGCGTGGGGAATACGAGGGTGATCGCGAGCGATGACGGGACGAATGTGTATTTTCGGACGGAAGTAAATACGAATGGTGGCACGCGAATATATGCAAAATCATACACTAACAATGCCGGATCGCTGATAAACGAGTTCTCGACCGATGTCACTTTGGCGGGCAACAGCGACAGCGCACTGCCGACCGAGAAGGCGGTCAAGACGTATGTGGACAACAATGCCGGAGGGGCTGGCGGGGCCACTAACTTCGCTTACTACAAGTTGACCGGCAATCTAGTGCTGTCCAATGACGCTCCTGATATTTGCTTCATAAATCCGAACGGTACGACCCGGTACGTTTCGCTCCAGACCAATTCTACTATGAGTGTCGGCAAGATCATCACGCTCATTGATAATGGTTCAGATGTTACAGAGACGGCTCGGTGGCGGCTGTATGATGGTGTTTACGGTGGCGGGGGAACGATGATCAATCAATGTTGGCGCGGAGTGAAACTGTCATATCAGTGGAACGGCACAAATTGGATCGGGGTGGACAGGTTTTCGTCTGACGTAAACTACGATGCGAATCACCGGTCCCTGGCAATAGGCGGTGAAGCCGAAGTAGTCAACGGCGGACTGTCATTACTGTCGGGTGCAGCCAAGGATGCAAGTTGCGCCATCTTTCAGTCCACTGCGGAAGATGATTCCCTTGCAATAGGCGCAAGCATCAATGGCGCGTCTGCGGATAACAAGAGCATCGCAATAGGCCCACTGGCAAAAGCCACGGAAGAGTATTATAGCGTGGGGATTGGCTACCGGTCAGAAGCATTACGGTGCGGCGAGTGGCGTACTGCTATTGATGCTTCTTCTTCTGGACGGTCTTCTTGGAGTAAGGCAGGGTGGCACGATGTACACGCCGCAGCAAATCCGGCGGCTTTCACAGAGGTCTATCTGAAGGATCACAACACTGAGCGCTGGCATGTTCAACCGGAATCGGCGTCGAAGTTCAACGGTGATTGCGTGGCGGTTGATGTGGGCGGTACGAACAGTGCGTCCTATTCTTTCGAGGGCCTTATCTGCCGAGATGCGGATAACAATACGACTCTCAAATGGTCGAACACAACCACCGACTACGAAGATGATTCAACGTGGGATTTCCAGATCAGCGCCGATGACGTAAACGAAGCATTGAAAATGGAGTTCAAGGGATACGATTCGACCAAGACGAACAGAAACGTTTATGTGTCTATTCTGGCAGATTTCGTGGAGTCGATGGAGTAAGCAAGGAGAAAAAATGAGAACAGTAATAGCAGTTGTTGTATTAACCCTGGTGTCCGCTGTTGGTTCGGCCTATGCCGCCGATGTAGAAGTTGATCTCGGCAATATTACGGTGAAGGATACCGGCACAGTCATAGACGACATGAAAGCTATGGTGGATAAGTACATCCCTACACCGTACCAGAAAACGGCCCAGCAATATAAGGATGCCCTCATTGAGCTTTGCCGCAAGTGGATCATAGCGAAGGTCAAGCGCGAAGTGAACGAAATTAGCGTGGACCAGATCAGGGACACGGCTGATGTCGAGGAAGAACAGGCAGAGAATAGGCAGGTAACAGAAGAAAGCGAGTAATGCGTAACTGGATCATACTATTTGTGCTGATTGCTGTGTCTGTGTACGGGCAGAGCAATGTGTACGTTACGGGGCGCGTAAAGCATGATGGTGGCAGAATAATACCTGGAGCGCCGGGCAGGGTTATCATGTACTGGACCGACCCACACGCCGGTTATCTCTCGTCGCACTATAACATGGAATCGAATACTGCCACAGGCACGGTAGACGCACAGGGCAAAGCGGCTCAATGGGACTTTAAGCCCAACGCCGCGACCGGGCCGACGCCAGTGCAGATATACACAAATATGTTTGGGCGAGCGGAGACGATAATGCAGGCTGACGGCGCAAACGACTATCTCCGGGCGGCGGGTGATAATTGGCAGGGGTGGAACGCCAATTTTGGGACAATCATATTCTGGATGTATCACGATTATGCTTCGGCGGCATCGTGTCATGCTAAGCATATGCTTAGCCATTCGGCCTCCACTCCCGCGAACAGTTGGTTGAAAATTGGGTCAGTCCAGGAAACACTAAATGCCCCGCCCGGTACAGGCACGAGCTATCCCTTTACACAGAGTTGGGCATTAAACAGTGTAGAGATGTCAAAGGGGACGCTGAACGGAACGAGGCTCTATACAGTGAATGCGGCTACGAATGATTATATAGACTATGTGCCGACCAACTGGTATCAGGTGGCAATATCGTGGACTAATGGTTTCGAGGAACTGATGCTTAACGGAGTAGTTGTCGATCATGCGACTAATTCCCCTAATTTCGCCGGTCTTGTTGCCGCGAACTGGAACCGGGTCTGGCATTTCAATAATGCGGGGACTTACGCCAAGGGCTACATGGATGACTTCCGCTGTTATACCGGGATTGTTTTGACAGCAGAACAGGTGTTGGCGAAGCGTTTGCCGACGCATCCTGAAAACAACTATGAGGCCAGGCCATGAAGAAACTAATAACAGCATTTGTGCTTTGCTCATTGCTGCTGGTCGCGGCCAAGCCAGTCCCAAAGACCGTTTACGCCCTGGTATGGCTCCGCACAGATGCTACACTCGCAACCAAGCAGGCGCTCAAGCAACTGATCGAAAACGTGACGGGAATGTCGTACACATCGAGTCTCGACGATCTGCCGCAGTGGCGAAAGGCTGCCGATCATTCGGTTGTCGGTTGGGTCGAATGTTTCAATAAGTCGATGGTGGGCACGGGCAGGCCGCCGCGCAACATTACCGAAGCTAATTTTGAGACGTGGAAGAATAACAATTTGCCGCCTGATGAACGGGCGAAAGTGGTGCTGGATATTACTACTAACCCAGAGCAGACGCTCAAGGATAAGGGAATGGAATACGTGCCCGGAACAGGGCCGCAAGTGGATCATAGCGAAGGTCAAGCGCGAAGTGAACGAAATTAGCGTGGACCAGATCAGGGACACGGCTGATGTCGAGGAAGAACAGGCAGAGAATAGGCAGGTAACTGAGGACAGCGAATGATGTGCAACCTGGGCGCGTTGCAACAGAAAGGAGCAGTCCGTACATCGTGCAGAGCGTGATTGAACGGGCGTTGATGAGCAAGTGAGATGGAGTGTAAGTTGGTGGGGGCGCTGAGGACATTTTTGTTTTGGAGCTATTCTGCAACCGTGCCGGGCGCGGTAATAGCGTTCGGGACCGACGGGCCGTTTTCGCACATGGGTATAGGCTTTGATCTGTCAATAAAAGAACGCGTGTATTATGAGGCGCTGCTGCGAGATGGGTTTCACGGCCCGCGCCGAGTCGAAGTGTTGTGCAGGTACATCCAAGAAAAACCGAAAAGAAAGCTGGTCATAGAATATACTGATTTTAATGCTGAAACAAGCGAGAGGAAAAGACGGCAATGCGAGACAATGGTAGGGCAGGCAGGCTATCACGCGGTGCAGCTTGTGCTTATGGCGCTCTCGGAGCGGTACTGGATACCGGTGCCGCGATCGCCGAGCCGAGTAGTATGCAGCGAGGGGGTAAGCCGTATCGTATGTCCGGAGCTGGATTTGCGCGACTCGCGTCGAAAGAGGCATGATATGGTAAACCCTAATTCGGCATGGCGAAGGTTTTTGGAAATAAAATGCGGGCACGGCAGCATTACAGCGCCGCCGCAGTGAACTTGCACAATGATTGCAGCATGGCTGCAAGGAGGTTGAAATGGCACTGAAACACGGAGCAATCTCAGCGCCGACGGGCGTGACGATAACGGGGGTCTACATCCACGAGAAGCGGACCAGGGAAGAGGATGTGGCTTTTGAATCGATGGATAACGAGGGGGCATTCGGGGACGGTAAGAGCATCCGCAAAAAAACGACCCATGTTACAAGCGGCGAAAAGCTGACGACCGCGTCCTTGCCTACAATAGGGACGGGTGACGCTACAAGCAGCACGCCGAAAATAGATTCGGCAGAAAGCACGGAAAAAAACGAGGGGGCGGAAGATTTTACGGTTGAAGATCATTTCTACTCTGCCGGCGAAGGAGATTACTCGTAGGAAGGAGGCGGATAGTGCCGCCGAACCGCACCGTAATTAAGCCTAAACCCGAAAGGGTTGAGCGGTTTACTGTTTGGGATAATTACGATCGCCACTGCGACGAGCTTCGTGAGGTTGGAGCGACCGAGCAGGACTTGGCGGACCTGAAAGAGGCCGCCAAGGCAGTTGAGTCGGAAGAAGAAAAAGAGGCGATTACCAAGAATCAAAACCCAATCCTGGAAGAGAATAGTTTCCAGGACCTCACTGCGCCCCATGAATGTGCGAATGGATGGATTATTCAGCCGCCAACAAAGCCGGCACGCAGATGGGCTGCTGCAGCGATGATGAAGGTAACGGGCGGAGATCCCCCTGACGATACGATAGGGACACTATACGCTGTACTCGCGGGTTTGTGGGTACTCAAGATGTGGGGGGAAGGCAGGGCGGATGTCGTAATGCAAACAGTATCGAGCGCTGGGAAACTTGCGACGCTTTTGCCCGAGCTTGAGGACGAGTGCGAGGACACTGATATTATGGCTTTGCCAATGGATTACGCGACGGCGATGGGATTCCCCAAAAAAAAAGTGTCGGCTCAGAAGAATTACGAGATGAGGCTGGAGTCGATCCGGCAGAAGTGCTCAAAGAGCTTGACCGCGACCTGATAGCGGGGTTTGTGTCAGCACGGCTAACTCTCCACGTGAGCTGGCGGGAATATGCCTATGAATTGCCGTGGCAATTGCTGGATGCTTGTTTGTGGGAAGCGAGGCGTCAGCAGCATGCAGAAATGGCGGCAGTATACGGTAAAGGCATAATCAAAACACCGGCAGTTAACAAGGCGAGAAAGGCATACCTGGAAAAATACGCGGAAATCAGAGGTATAGCTTTGGCGCGACAAGGACAAGACAATGTGGATTGAACAACCAGGCAGCCCGGATTTTGAGGAAGGGTCTTCGGGTACGGCGCGGCTTATTCGGTTTTTTCACGCGGCCGTAAACGCGGGCAAGGCAGAAGCCAAATCGCAGGGTTACAAAAAAGGCGACAGCTTGCGGCATGAGGGCTATTACCTGAAGCTGGTGGGAATAAGCGCGCGGAATGTTACGGGGGCCGATGAGGTCAAAATTACATGGACTACGCCACAAGGGTTTTCGCGTGGCAGCTCGAATGTACAGTATAATGAGGGTCGGATTCGAAACCCAGGCGACGAACAGTGGCGGCTCGAAGCGTCCTTAGACCAATTGCCGGCGGAGGATGCGGTTGATTACCAAGGTAATCAATGGTCCGGCACATGGGGAGTGGAACGGGACAAGCCGGTGTTGCAGCCTGATGTGTATTTGGTTTGGCGGAAATGGCTGGACAAGAACCGCCGGGCCCCGATTCTGCCTCCCACCACATTGCCGGAACGAAAAGCGGATGCGCTTGTAATGGCGAACACGTACATTCCTGGGGGCAACGAGAAGTACGAGAGGAATCCCCCGAGATTGATGTCTCTTTTGAACTCCTATTTCATGTGTGTGCATATCGAAATTGAAGAGGATGGCGATCTCGTGTGCCGCATTGCCCGCTTCAAGTACAAGAAGGCAGGTTGGAATACCAACATCTACGGCCCCACGTTATGAAAACTTTTCCTGTTCCATCGCCAGGCAAATCAGTTCGAGAATGGGCGTATCGTTTGCGCGATTGTTTGAAGTATTATTGGATTGTGGGGGGAGATAACAAGTACCTGACAATAAAGCACGGCCCAACAGGGATGGTAATCTCGTTTATCTGGGAGCTTGTACCCGAGGATAAGAAGGCGTTTGGATATCGCATTGATGGCGCAAATGTTACCGTTTACGCGGGGGAAATACAGGTGGGGACAAATACTCCCGTGGCCGTCGCGGAAAAAACACAGGCCGTATCCCAGGATTATCAGTATATTGGCGTACAGCTGACATGGTCAACGGGTGTTGCGGAGTTGATGGCGCCAACGACGGTTAAACCTGTGTCTTCAGGGGGAGTGTTTCGAACATGGTTGTATTTCTTGCGGTATGAAAATGGCATGGTCAGCTTGGAGAAAAGGGGCTGGGGCGGCGTGAACATCATCCTGCCTGCAAACTATGGGGACTGACGTAGAGTGAAATGGACCCGGCTAAAATACGGCACTTTGATTGCTGCGGGTTTGGCTGTTACGGGAACGCTTGTATGGTGGAGCGGCGGCCGCCGCGTAATCAAAGCCGTGGATTTTCTGGACGTCGTACAAGGAGTTCAAGAACGATGCTGGGCAACACAATATGCGGATGGATATGTGGAAGAACGTATAGTTACAAATGCGTATGACGTATGGGGAACGAATGATCCAAGCGGATTGAGCTGGCTGTCCTTCGACACAAACAGCGTGCCTACTACTAACTTCTACAAGGCTGTGAGCGGATCCACAAACGTTGTCAGTACCATTACCAACTTTAACGGGTATTCTTGGCGCTGCTCTCCCATGGCATGGTACAGCCGTTATGAAATTGAATACACTAACCGTTACATATGGGGAACGTACAGCAATTTGATTTGCACGTCGGCCGTATGGGCAAGCACTTTGGGGGGGAGCAATTTTATTTTTGCCGGTTACCAGATGGTGAATTACCTGTGGCATGATTCGCCGGCTCAATACGTAACGACGTTGCGAGCCGATTACACAAACGCTGGCGGATGGACTATGTATGATTACGGGCAACTGATCGGCAACCTTGATATAAGTCACGATCCCTGGGATGTGCTTGACGAGATGGCGTCTGCACGTTTGGAAAAAACACCTGTCGTATACGAGACGTACAGGGGGGATAGCCCCGTGGATGGGCCGTGGCGAGATACAGGCGGCAATATACAGGCGGGGCTGGTGTTTCGCGGCGCAAATCTGATTGCGGGCAAAGTACGGGATGGCATAGTAACGCGCCGCCTGCGGTACACAAATTCGCTAGACAGGATTGTATCTGTAATTCGCCACGGTCACGCGGGCGGTGATGTGGATTTGTTAGATACTGTGAGCGGGAAGATTGTGTATAAAGTTGTGGACGATTCCAGCCCTGGCCTTCTTTATGCCGGGCGCTTTTTGGATGACACGTTGTCGACGGCTGGCCAGTACTACGGGCAAACTGATTTGGCTGATTGTAAGGTTTCCGCTACTGGTTTATGGGTTCGACTCGGTATAGGCTACACTGGCCTTTACGACCGAGTCTATTTCAGCGACCAGGAACTGAATACTTATGCGATCACTAATTATTCGATCGAGACAAACGATTGGGCGGAAAGATACAAAGCCCTGCATGCACTTAAATGGACTTACCACGGCGGGGTAGCCGAGAATAACTGGACGAATGATGGCATGGCAAGCGAGTATAATTGGCAAGGTGAATCTACCTCCTCATGGGCTGCCGCCAAGGCAGTCGCCACAACCAACATCACAAGTGTTGTAACCAACAGTCAGCGGCCCCGGGTATATACCTTTGGCTACGTTTCGGTAGGCGTTGGGGGCATTACGACCTGGCAAGCCAATGCCAAGTCTGTCAGGGGCAAGCTGTGCATCAGCGGGCTAAATACCAACATCCGCCACGGTACTGACTTCTACGCCCTGACGGTCCCGCCCAGCATAGGTGATGACGCATGGGGCACTCAGAACAACATCGTAAGCAACGCCACCTATTTGAGGTATTTTACAAATGCCTATGATTATGCCGGCTCTGTCACCTCTGCCTGGCTTGGCCAGACCAGCTTTCCTTCCGCTTGGTGCAGCGAGCCCACAAACGTTGCTTTGGGCACGTCTTTGGGTTTTGTCGTCAACGGCGAGGAAATGGTATTCAAGTGGGAATTCGAGCACTGTACAAACAGCTTGTAATTTGAGCCGGATTGTTAAAACCTCACCCCTTACGGTGTTAAAAGTTGTTTGTTTACTACAGCGGTCGAGAATTGGGGGGTGGCTGTATGAAAGAAAGACGCGCAGGGGGTGGGGGTGCAGGTTACCCAGGTTGTCCACGGTGAGTTTCTTCAAGCCATTTATCATAGATTCGTGGCTCCCGCATGTCTTTACCGCATACCTGTCGGCAGCGTATTCCTGGCGTCTCGATATGGCGCCCTCAATAATTGAGAAGAGGA
>Ga0180433_10001744_pt1 | contig 35671 bp, 32 predicted proteins | sample SS_ome_8_FD_132980 | JGI IMG/M metagenome (GOLD analysis project Ga0180433, IMG submission 132980) | Hypersaline lake sediment archaeal communities from the Salton Sea, California, USA - SS_1_D_1 metaG | ecosystem: Environmental > Aquatic > Non-marine Saline and Alkaline > Hypersaline >...
AATTTAACTTATTATAAATTAATCTGCGAAGAAATTAATCATTCTCCCGATGCTTGCTTAATGGTTGGAGACGAAGATAAGGACATGGTCGCAGCTAATATCGGATGTCAGACATTTTTAATAACCAGTAAAAACACGAAAATAGACGATTCCGTGCCAGAACCTACCTATCGCGGTACGTTGGCAGATTTAGAAAACATGCTTTAATATTATTTTTAATAGCTTCTTTCAAGTATTATTTAACATATTTTTACTCCTTTATTGGAGTTTTACAATTATAACACACATTTGTGGAATGAGTGATCTCGTTTCCACAGAATTGGCAAAATATTTTCTTTTTTGGCTCTTCCACTTTTGGTTTTTCCTTCTTTGTGGTTTCTATAGGTTTGTCTTTAGGAATCGACAATGGTTTTCTTGTTTTGAAAATAAGTATGCTTATTCCAATTAGCATAATTATGATAGTAGGTAATATTAAAACTAATAAATAACTGATATCAAAAAATTCAGTCGAGGATCCTGTTGAAGGATTTGTTATTCCTGAATCTACTCTTATATCAAAAAATCCCGAACCTGAAAATGAAACTTGAATGTAATATTCTCCTGTTTTAATTGCCGTAAAATGCATAATCTCTGATATAAAGGAACTAGAATCGACTTGTTGTCCAGAGATCGCATATGGCATATCACATATTTTTATTCCTACATCCATCTCCCAAAATGAGTTTACAATAATATTGATTGTATATTGTTGTCCTTGTTGTAAAGAAATTACATACATCTTTGGAGGAAATCCCCATGAATGTTCAGATTGCTTGAGAGAATCAAGATCTAGTCTTGAAGGTAAGGCATAAGGAATTGATGCGGTAAAAATTAGAGGAATTAGAGAAATAACGATAATTGTCAGTAATACTTTAAATTTCTTCACTTCTCTTGAACTCCTAAATTTGTTTTTAATATATTTAAGAATATCTTACGAATATATTAATTTACTATCCTTTATAAATGCCTTATTGAAGATATTTTTAAACTAAAAAGATAATTCTAATGTCAAATCAACAGAATTTATTTTCTTGCGGTAGGGAGAAATGAACAGAGAGATTTCTATCCGATTTTATATCCTTTTTCTTCCCATGCTTTCCTAATAATTGGATTATGTTTTAGAAACTCGTCTCTAATTGTTTTAGGAACTCTGTTCAAAGGGCAAGCAAAATTAATACAATCTGAGCATACTTTTAATTGAATTGAAACCAACCATGCAATCCCTCCTAAAATTAGAAAAATTAATGGAATTAATAAGCCTCCAAGAATTAAAAATGGAACGGGATATCCGATTAGAATTAGAGCTCCAATTATAAAGATGATTTTTTCAGTTGTTGTCGTAGGCCCGGGATTGTATTTTCCTGTTTTTAGTTTGCCCTTGTCGATGGTGCAATGGAGTACTCTTTGAGACTCGTTTGCGTAGTATGGGCAATGATTACAAATTACGTAACTCTCTAAGATAAAAAAAAAGAAAAAGGCATATGCAATCCAACCAACGAAGAAAAATAACTTCACAAATGAAACAAAAGTAGAAAATAAAATCCCTAAAGTAACTGGAATTATAGCTATGAGTAATGGTAATGCAAAATATAGCATGTATTTTACTTGAGGATGGCAAAATATCTCCTCGTTTAACTGACAATCCCCACATTCAGATTTATTCTTCCATATGCAGATCTCGCTCGCAATTCCTATATCTTTTTTATTACTTTCCATCTGAATTCATTAAACAATAGTTCTGGATTAAATATTAATCTCGCTATTGCACGACCAGCACTTTTCGCCTTTCTCTTTTAAGACAGTTGCGCATTTCACACAGTAAAGCGTGTGACATTTTGGGCATAAATAAAGATTAGCTCCTTCAATAGCTTCTTTATGGATAATACACACAAATCTCTGCTCTTCAACATTAACCTCCTCTTCGGTTTGCCTAATCTCTTTTAATTCTTCTATACTTAATCTTTCTTCAACTTCATCTATGAAAAGTACATTCTCAGAAGAACTTTGTCTAATTATTTCATTTGTTCCAGCTACTTCTTCCACGGAGATTATGTTTTCTGAAGAATTTTGTTGGTTTTGGAAAATATTTTTAAAAATAGTATGTAGTCGTTCTTTAATTGGTATTTCAAATTTTAATTTGTTTTTAAAATAATTCCAATTTTTGTTTAAAATAACTCCTATTAATAAAAATATAAGTGTAGGTAAAATTAACACCAGTAAATAAGAGACATCAAAAAATTCGATTGTATCGCTTGTTTGTGTATTGATTATTCCTGTATATATCCTTATATTAAAGACACTGGAACCTGTCACTTGAATGTAATACTCTCCTGTTCGTGATGCGGTAAAATGCATGACGGCAGATGAGTTTGAACCAGAGTTCACTAAATATCCAAAAATTGAATAGGGTGTATCACTAATTTTAACTGTTAATTCTGAGTTTGGTAAAGATACGATCATAAAAGCATTAATTGTATAATCTTCCCCTTGCTGTAAAGAAACAACATATCTAATTGGAACATAGCTAGCGGTTGACTGTTCTAGTTGGATTTCATTAAGAGGGATTCTCGAAGAGACAAGGTAAGGAATTGTTGATGAAAATAGTAATGGAGATAGAGATAAGACAATTAATACTAGAATTTTGTTAGATTTCTTCACTTTTCTTAAACCTTGTTTTTCTTATCTTCTATTATAATTCATTAAAAATAAGTCTAAATTAAATGGTAATCTCACTCTTGCATACCCAACATTTTTCGTTTTTCTCTTTCAAGACTGTGGCGCATCTCACACAGTAAAGCGTGTGGCAATACGGACACAAATAAAGATTGGCACCTTCAATTGCTCCTTTATGGACGATGCACATGAATTTCTGCGCTTCAACACCAACGTCCTCTTCAATTTGTCTTTGTTCTTCTAACTTCTCTTCAACTAATATTTTTTCAACTTCTTCAATGGAAACTACATCTTTCGAAGAACTCAACTGGTTTATTTCGTTAGTTTCAGCGACTTCTTCTATGGAGATTATGTTTTCTGAAGAATTTTGTTGGTATATTTCAATTTTCTCAAAATCAACTTGTGGTAGTTTTTCAGTTGGTGATTTTGTTTTTAATTTGTATAAAAAACCAATAATTCCTCCTAATAAAATTATAAAGGTAGGTAAAATAACTACTAGCAGATAAGAGATGTCGAAAAATTCAGTCATTCCTCTTAGTTGGGTATATAATCTTCCTAAATCAATCCTTATATTAAAACTACGGGAACATGAGACTTGAATGTAATACTCTCCAGTTCTTGATGCGGTGAAATGTAGTAGGACATTTGGACTTGATAGAGAGTCAAATTGGTATCCAGAAATCGAATAGGGGGTATCACCTATTTTTAGCAATATCTCCGCATTCGTATCAGGCAAATATGCTTGAACACTAATCGTATATGTTTGCCCTTGTTCTAAAGAAATCACATATATATTTGGAATAGATTGCCAGTTTGATTCTAATCCTTTATTTGTATCAAGTTGGAGTCTTGAAGAGCGAACATAAGGAATTGTTAATGAAAATGGTATTGGTAATAAAGATATTACAATTAATACTAGAATTTTAATAGCTTTCTTCATTTTTATGAGGCTTTTATCTTATTCTATTACTATTTAATTATGGATAAAATAAATATTACACGGAAAAAAAAGCATTTTTCACAAATTTTACTGATATTAATGATTTTAAACTTAATCTAGATATGATTAGATTAAAAAAAAAATATAAAAAATAAAAAAGATTCTATTCTGAATGCGCTGAGATAATCAGATCAGCAAAAAGTTTCATGTCGTTCAAGAGCGTGTTTATCTTATCTTGAGATTCCATATCAATCTCTCCTGATTTCATGACGATTACAGAGATGATGTACTTGAAAATGTGAAGCTCGATTTCTTTTCCATCAGCGTTTCTTCCCTTGAAATTCGCTGAATCTGACATGAAAATGTTTTCTCGTACGGTATTACAAGCATTTATGTAATCTCGTAAATCTCCTCTTAAAGTCAATCCGCTACTTACGCCTTGAACATTATGACTTATGACATTTCCAGAGATATCTGAGATAATTATTTTAGCTTTAATTTCTTCAAGTTTTTTTTCAGCTTTCTCCACATGAGCTTTTAATTCACTATACGAAGAAATCAAAATATCTCTAAATACTTTTGCTAATTTATCTTGTTCGTAAATACTTGTTAACATGTATTCAAAGTCGTATTCCTTGAACAAGTCTAAGAATGTATCTTTTGCTTTCTGAACATTAGTATCCAATAATTCTTTTTGATATTCTTCCGTATCATATTTGTGAAGGAAAAGCGTAATTTTTGGTTTTTCGTTATTTTGACGATAAATATTTAGTAAACCATTAAAATACTCTTTTGCTTGTTCGAAATTATCTGGATCGTGAAGGTCAACTATTGGAATAAGAATATCAGTGCCTCTAAATACTTCTGGCTTTTCTAAATATTCCTTACGGTATTGATCTTGACCACCAAAATCAAAAATCCCAACTTGTAATCCTAAAAATGGATGCCTTCTGGTTTCATAGAGAATCGTTGGTGATAATCTTTTAGTGTCTTCTGCTGATTTCTCTGCAAAAGCTACGCTATATAAACTCGTTTTTCCGCAGCCACCAAGGCCAACCAAACTAATTTTCATTTTTTTTTCTACACCTTGTTCTAATAATTTTTATAATAATTTATATCATTTAACTGTTTTTTTCAAAAAGAAAGAATTATTTTTTTTCTTCTGGAGCGAATTTAATAGATCTTGAGAAGATTTTTCCATATTCCTCTGTTGATGCTTCAACTAAGACCGCTCCTTCTAAATTTTCTATAGGATATCCAATTTCAAGCGTTTCGTAAGGAAATAATTCTTTTATCGTTGTCATCCACGGATTTTTCTCAAAAACATCATCAACCAATGCGAATCGTACTTTTAAATCTTCTAATGTGAATCCAACCGTGTTCGTTATCGTTAATTTTAAAACTTTTTCTTTTTCATTTAAAGATTTAGCCACACTTAACGCTCTTCTTGAACCAAATACGGATTTCGCTTTTTCAGAGATAGGTCCTGATTCAATTCTAGCGCTTTCTTCACTTGGTTGGTCTTTTACGATAAAGACTTTCCTTTTCTGTATGTTATATTGTGAAACCTTCTTGAGTTTCCCTAGAAATAATACAGCATTTAAATTTATCGCATCAAAAGGCTCAATTGTTAAATAACCTTTTTTAGCGGCATCTTGGATGATTTCTGCGCCCATGCCTGTTCTTGCAAATACAGTGTTTTTGTTTGGACCGCTTCCGACAGAACCTACTGAAATGTCAGCATTTTCTGCAGTTAAATCAACGCAAAAATTACAACTTGACGATTTATATTTGTGAAGCGATCGTATCGTGTATGACTTCACCGGTTCCCCTTCTAATTCTTCATATAGGTGGAATTTTCCCTTGTTAATATCCATCTTGACAATTTTAGATAAATCAATTCCATCATTCTCGAACCTAGAATAGAGCGTTTCTGGAGAGAAACTATCCATGCAGAATAATCCAATTTTTAACACATGTGCTCGCATGAAATATTTTAACATTCCCGCAGGGCTACTCATCATTTTCTCGACAGCATCAATATTACAAGGGGTTCCAACAAATGCAATTGATCTATAGTCTTCACGAATAGCATCCATTAAACTTTCAACTGTTTGACTATGAGCGTAAATAGAACCTGCACTTTTAATAGCATCTTCTTTTGATGTTATTATTTGAGCAGCAGGATACCAGGGTTTATTTGGATCCTTCATTGTTACTATTGCTGCGTCTATCAAGTGTTCGTCAAATAGATAACACAAGAGACTAACTACAGTACCCCCATCTTGGCCGCCAATGACTTCAGGAATATTTGTATTTGCCACATATCCCGTTTTAAATTCCCCCATTAATTCTATTGGATCAGTTATAGTACGAGGACATTGATTGTAGCAAATTCCACATCCCGTGCATTTCCCTATTAATTTTGGTTGTCCCAATAAATGGTCCCATTCTAAGACTGGGCAAACTGCTGCACAAGTTCCACACTCAGTACAGATACCAGTTCGTATGATTTCTTTCATTAACATTCCGTAGGAATCCTTCTTTCCTTCAAGTTTTTTAGAAATGTAATCGAATGAATAATCGTATTTACCCTTATCTTCATTTTCTGTCATATTTCAGTCAATATCTCATCGATTTTATTATAATTAATAGTAAATTATGTAATAAAATGGAATTTACCAAAAAAATATTATTAAAATTTAGGAGTAAAGCAAAATAAAATTTTATAACTTTGCGTGCTTGATCATGTGATCCTTCACTTCATAGTTAGGGATGATAAAATCTGCGACTCCTCTCTCTGCAGCTATTTTAGGCATTCCATATAAAACGCATGTTTCTTTAGATTCCGCTATTGTTCTACCTCCGTGTTTTCTAATCAATTCTAGACCTTTCACTCCATCAGAACCCATACCAGTTAATAATATGCCTAAAACACGGTTTTTATATATTTTAGCCGCAGAAATAAAAAGGATATCTACAGCAGGAATGCAGAAATTGACGGGCTCACCTTTAAAAGTATGGAAACATGGTTTTCCGCCTTTAAATACTATCTCCATGTGCTTTGCTCCGGGCGCAAGATATATTGTATTTGGTTTTATCGGCTCACCATCGTTTGGAATTTTTACCTTGATTTTACACGTATTATTTAATGATTGGGCAAATTGAGCCATAAAAAAAGAATTCATGTGTTGTACAATTAAGATAGGGATTTGAAAATTTGCTGGAATATCTTTCAATATAGCTTTTAATGTTTTCGGTCCTCCAACGCTGGCACCCATTACTATTAAATTAGTTTTTACTCTTAATTTCTTAGTCGAAACAATCTCAGCAACTTTTTTAGGAATTACTTCAGCCTTTTCTTTTTTAATCTCCTTTTTGTGCTCAATTAATGCATTTTGAAAGGATTCTCGACGCATGGTGTAATTCTTTTTTATTCGAGAAGCTATTATGATTTTTTCGATTAATTGCTCTTTAAATTTAGGAAGTTCAACGTTCCAAACGCCTCCCGGTTTCATTATATAATCAACAGCGCCTAATAAAAGAGCTTGAACCCCTGAGTCAAGAGTTTTAGGATCGAGAGCGGAGAAAACAATTGTAGGAACGGGATAATGCTCGCTTAAAAATTCGAACGCTTCTAATCCAGACATTTCAGGCATTAAAAGATCTAATATTAAAACATCTGGATTAAAATTCTGAACTTTATCTAGCGCATCTCTACCATTTCTTGCTGCCGCAACTACTTCTATACCCTCCTGAGAATCGATCATCCCAGTGATAATCTTCCTCTGAAATGAAGAATCCTCAGCGACAACAACTTTTATTAATTCTTTTTCCTTTTTTCCTTTTGATGGTTTCCTTCGTTCTACTTCTACGTGTTTTTTTTCGAGTATTTCATTCTTTTTGATAACCTCTCCTTTCTTTGATTTTTCTAATGAAGTTTTCAGCTCAATTAAAGCGTTTCTGAAGGAATCCCGAAATTTTGTATAATTCTTATTCATATTTGAAGCGATCATGATTTTATCGATTAATTGTTCTTTTATTTTAGGAAGCTCATCTTTTAAGGTGCCTCCTGGTTTTTCGATGTATTCTACCGCTCCTAATAAAATGGTTTGAGTTTCAAAATCTAAGGTGCGAGGATCTGATGATGAGAGAATGATTGTAGGGAGGAGATAATGCTCGCTTAAAAATTCGAACGCTTCTAATCCAGACATTTCAGGCATACCAAGGTCTAATAATAAAACATCTGGATCTAATTTTTCAACCTTTTCAAGTGTATCGATTCCATTTCTAGCGACAGCAACAACTTCCATGTCATCTTGGGAATTTATCATATCAACTATGATCTTTCGTTGATAAGAAGAGTCCTCTGCAACCAAGATTCGTATTAACATTAATTGTATCCTCTTCTTGTTTATAAAAGCAATTTTATAAAAATTTGTGTTTTTAGATAATGATTTATTATATTTTTACTGGTAAAAGAAGGATTACTATAATTTTTTGGTAAGCTTTATCTGTCGAATATACAACCATGCAAGGAAATAAAAAAATGCTGTTGAGCTAAGGCAAAGTGTTATGATATAAGGATTGCTCTCATTGTTTCCAGTTAAAATGAAGCCAACTATTATGCTGGCTATAGCTGGGCTAACAGTAACCATAAAAGAACTGAATCCAGCATAAGCTCCTGAAATTTCGGAAACTGCTTCTAATTTATTCGTGTAATTTAACTTATCAGCTGCTTCATCTATTAATGCGCCAGAGATGGGTCCACCAAATAAGCCTACTGCGTACATTGATCCTAGAATCGTTCCATATGAGATTATAAATAAAACTACTTTAAACTCAAAAGATAAGAGTTGAACTAGAAAAAATAATTCTAAAATGGATGCAATAACCATTGTAAAAAGACATGTTGAATATAATTTAATTAAATCTCTATTATTATTAATCAACTTCTTCCAGAATAGAAACCAGCCAAACTTGCAACTAATAGAAATTATAATATAAATCAAATATTTTGCTCCTACAAACAACATTACATATGTTAGAAATGGAATGAGTACCAAACCAATGATTTTTCCAGAAAAACCTGAGTAAAAGCCAACTAAAACAAATTTTCTAAATTTTTCGTCTAGTATTGGCTTTTTCATGTGTTGAATTGTTGCTTTAATTGATTTTTTCTTAATATATTGAGTAGGTGCATTTACATGAAAACTTTCATCAATCGTGAAAAAAGCTGCAAATACACCGATAATACCAAAAGATACAAAGATGATTGCGATTATTGGAATGAAAAATAAAACTAATTGTCCTGAGGCAGTCCACCATTTTGCTTCCTTTGGCTTAACAAGCATGCTTTGTACTATTAAAGGTAATAGTAGAGCTAGAATTGAAGCAACTATAGATATGATAGTTTGTATTGAAGATATTTTTTCACGATTTTTTAGTGTTTGTGATTGTTCTGGGAACATCGATCCTATTGCAATTAATATTAAAATTCCCGAAACTGACTTTAATATTAAAAATGACCATAAAAATATTATAGTAGGGATGTTAAAGGAATTAGCGGGGGCACAGTAAAAATTACTTGGAGGAATCCATAATATAATGCTTGATAACACCCAAATTGGTAATCCATAGAGCAAAAAAGGACGTCTTTTCCCAAATCTTCCTGGTTTTTTATTATCAATAACAATTCCAAAAATAATTGAACATAATGCTGTTAAAAATAACTGGAGAAACACGCCTACAGATACGATAGAAAAATCTAGATTTATAGTATAAACATAGAATTGGACCGCAAATATACCACCTAAAAGGTTTGATAAAAAAACTCCACCATAACATGAAAGATACCCGATTAGGCTTTTACCGTGTAATTCGCGCGATGAATCAGAATCCTCCATGTTAAAGATAATATATTCATGAAGATTAAGTTTTTGATTTTAACTTAATTTGTCTCATAGATAACAATGCAAGAAGATAGAAAATACCAGTAGTAGCAAAACATATCGTTAATATTGTTGGATTGGTTTTGTTATTGCCGAAAAGAAAAACGCCTACGAACATTGATGCAAATGCGGCACCAATAGTAGTTGTAAAACTCAATGCACCAGAATAGGATCCTGAAATTTCTGCAAGGACTTGTAATCTATCAGGATTCCCCCGATTATTTGCTGCTTCGTCAATAAGAGCAGCTGATATTGGAGGTCCAAATAAATTAAAGACATACATGGAACCTAAGATAGTTCCATAAGACACCGCAAATAAAGCTACTTTCATACTGAAATTAGGAATTTGGAATAAAAATAGAAGTTCTAGAGATGATGCAATAATTGCTATAATGAGTGTCCAGGAATATATCCTAACGAGATTTTGAAATTTAGATCCAATTAATTTCCATAATGCAAACCAACCGAATTTACATGTGATCGATATAATAATATAGATAAAAAATTGAGCATCTTCAAATAATAATACATATGTTATAAAAGGGAAAACGGCTACACCGATGATTTTACCAGAAAATTGATTAAAAAATCCAGTAACCATGAATTTTCTATATTTCTTATCTTTTATTGGATCTTGCATTTTTGAAAAAGTGTCTTTAATAGATTTCTTTACAAATTCCTTTTCAAGAGTGTCTGTATGAAAGCTTTCATCAATTGTAAAAAAAGTAATTAATACTGTCATAGCCCCCGCAATAGCAAAAGCAATTCCGATTAATGGGATAAAAGTCAGTATTGGTGCACTAGATGGTTGCCACCAGGCCACTTCTAACGGATTTTCAACTAGACTTTGGACTATTAATGGCATTAACAATCCAACGATCGAAGCAATGATAATTAAAATTGAATTAACTGTTGCTACTTTACTTCTATTTTTTAATGTTTGGGTCTGTTCCGGAAACATTGATGCGTGCGCAACTAACATTGAACTACCAAATACCGCTTTTAAAACAAGAAATGTACTTAAATATAATGTTAATAAAAATTCATTAGATTTATCTGTCTGCCCGATAAAGAAAGGTGGATACCAAATTAATATACATGAAATAAACCATATGGGTAATCCATAAAGTAAAAAGGGTCGCCTTTTTCCTAATTTATTGGGTTTTGAATTATCAATTATAACGCCAAAAATTATTGAAGCAAATGCCGATATGAATAATTGAATGAATTGTGCTATTGAAACCCAGAATGAATTAAGATTTATCGTGTATGCATAGAATTGAAGAACGAACACTCCTCCCAACATGTTTGAGAGCATTACACCAAAAAATCCAATACTATATCCAAATAATTTGATTCCATGTAATTCGCGTGGTTCGAGAGCATTCTCCATGAAATAATTAATTTATATATTGAAATTAAGTTTATGATTTATCTTCCTTCATCTAATAGAAATGTTTTAAGTGATGAAATCTAAATAACTAATACATTTAAAAAAAAATATATAAAAACTAGTGGGATTATTAATGGATGAAAATAAGGATTTGGCAGAATACGCGCTTGCTCAAGCCCGTGAAAAACAATGTGAATACGCTGAAGTTCGATTAGAAAAAAATAGTACCGATACCGTTGTTTTTATTAACGGAAAACTACACATAGGAAATCTGCCAATAGAGTTAATTACTGACGCTTTTAGTCGTAAAAATGGCATTAATATTAGATTATTAGTAGACGGTGGAATGGCCATGGCTACGACTAATCAATTGACGAAAGAAGCTGTTCAAGATGTGATAGAACGTGCTTTTAAAACGGCAAAGAGAAGTGGAGCTCAGAGGAAAACTCCTATTAAAATGAGCGTAGAGAAATCTCACGAATTATCGTGGCAGAGTAATTATAAGATCAATCCAACAGAGGTTTCATTAGAGGAAAGAATTGATTATATCCGGGATTTTATAAATATTTTTAAAGAAAAGCAACCAATTGAATTTATCCATATTTTCGTTCTAATGACTGAACAAAGAGATACATATTTTGTTAATAGTGAGGGATCCAAAATAACAGGTCACGTACCACGAGTAGTTTTCATGCCTGTCATAATAGGAGTACAAGCGGGGGGGCAAAATGAACAATCAATGAGTACATTCGCAACAACTTCAGGGTGGGACGCTCTATTGTCAATGAATATCATAGATAAAGTGAGAGAAAAAGTGAATGTATTGGCAAATATTGTTACAAAAGCAAAAAAACCACCGATTGCTGATTTGGATCTAATATTAGGACCAGATGTGGCAGGTATTATTTCTCACGAGAATTGCGGGCACCCTCACGAAGCTGATCGCATTCTAGGGAGAGAAGGTGCCCAAGCGGGAGAATCTTATTTGCGCGAACATGAAATCGGATTTAAAATAGGAAACGATTGCGTAAATGTTTTTGACGATCCCACGATTCCCGGATCTCATGGTTTTTATCTATATGACGATGAAGGTGTAAAAGCACGGAGAAGGGAATTAATCAAGGATGGATTCTTTAACGAAATGCTACAGAATAGAGAAACTGCCGCTGAGTTTAATACTCAGAGTAATGCTGCTGCTCGAGCAATAGCTTACGATCGAGAACCCCTAGTTAGAATGGCAAATACATATTTTGCCCCTGGAGACTTCTCGCTTGAAGAAATGGTAGAAGATATTAAATTAGGAATTTACATGAAATCCTTTACAGAATGGAATATAGACGATAAAAGATTGCAGAGCAAGTATGTTGGACAAGAAGCCTATTTAATTGAGAATGGGGAAATAACTGATACTATGGTGTTAAAACCCGCTCTGGAAATTTCCTCCCCTGGTTTATTTGGAAGTATTGATGCACAAGGGAAAGAATCATCAATTTCGTGGCAAGGAGCGTTCTGTGGCAAATCTGAACCAGGTCAAGGATGCCCTGTATGGACGGGAGGTCCAAATTTAAGATTAAGAAACGTGAGGTTAGGGTGAGGTGATCAAATGAGTGAGAAAAAATTTGAAATATTAAGGGAAGCAATGGATTATTCAAAACAAAAGATTGAAAAATTCTGCACGGATTGGGCAATGAAAGGCGTCATTAGATCTGAAAACCAAATAAGATTTTCTGATAGCAAGATAGACATCAATAAGAACTGGGACGAGATTAAATTAATAATATTTTTATCAATGAAAAGAAGAACAACAGAGATTTCAATAAGCGATTTAACACGGAATTCAATTGACACATCTCTTAATTATTGCGAGAAATTATTGAACTCCGCAAAAATCAACATCAATTATAAAAGACTACCAGAAGGTCCGTTCAATTACGACAAAGGAATTCAAGAGGTAATCTATGACGAAAATGTGAACATATTAGGCGAAAAAGCAATTGATCTAATTGAAGACTCTGTAGAAGCAGCTAAAAAACAAGGAGCGAGTAGAACTGCTGGTTCGTTCTTTTTCGGAGACGAACAATTTCATCAAGAAAATAGTATGGGATTGGAAGGGAGTTACAAGAGAACCAATCTCAACCTGCGTATAAGAGCCTTTGCCGAAGACATGTACGCTACGGGTGAAGCAATAACTTGTTCGACGCATTTAGAAAAAGATTTTAATGCGATAGATGCAGGAAATGAAGCAGGGATAATTTGCAAACAAGCGATTGGTGGAAAAAAAGGAACTCCGGGAACATATAATATTATCATATATCCTAAAGTTTGCACGGAATTACAAGCACCAACATTTTCTATTGCGATGAGCGCTTATGTGAAAAAAATGGGATTATCGTGGTTAATTGGAAAGAGTCCTGGTACGAAAATTGCAAGCGATGTAATTTCCACTTGGGATGATGGAACAATACCCCATGGATTGAATAGCTCTCCTTTTGACGATGAGCTTGTTCCAAGAAAAAAGACATTACTTTTAAATAAAGGTGTTTTAAACCAATACTTCACAAACACATCCTTCAGTAAAAAAGGCGCGGAATCAACGGGAAACGCAGGAATCACGATGCCTAAACCTACGAACACAGTATTTGCCCCAGGAGATCACACATTAGAGGAATTAATGGAGATTTCAGACAAACCCACATTGTTAATAACCTCTACGTGGTACACTCGCTATCAATCGTACGCTCCTCCGGGTGTTTTATCCTCGCTTCCTAAAGACGGAATGTTCTTAGTGAAAAATCGAGGTAAAGAACTCGAACCAGTCAGGGAATTGCGGATTAATTCCAATCATTTTCACATGCTTGAAAACACCATCGCGCTAGGAAATAAAGTCAAACAAGTGTTAACATGGTTATCACCTAGCAATAACAGCATACATGCACCGTTCATGCTTATTGAAGATATTAAAATGACTACAGGTACAAAATAAAGATTAATAAAGAGAGGTATCGAATATTATACTACTATTTTTTAAGTTTAATAGAATCAAATAAAACAAAAAAATCATGATGAATATGGCAGAAACTGAGTTTAAAAAATCATATCCTTTCATTTTTTCATTTTTCTACTTGATACAAGGATTTTATAACGGAATTCAATATATTGTTGTTCCCTTCTGGGTGTTGAGCATAATGAGCGTTGATTTAGCGGTTGTGTTAGGAATATTTGCTGTCGCTACAATCCCATGGTTTCTTAAATTTATTATTGGACTATTAAATGATCGATATGGGACTAAAAAGTTTGGGAGAAGAAAACCTTGGATATTATTTTCTGGGATATTTGCAGGAATATGGTTTATCATTACGGGAATATTATTACCCTCTCAGCCAATAACGGGCCTTCTGAATTTCTTCATGATTTGCGCGCTCATGTGGAATATTGGAATTGCATTTGCTGATACTTCTCTTGATGGAATGATTTTGGATGTGACTCCAAAAGAAAAATTAGGAAAAGTTCAAGCATATACGTGGTCGATGAATACTTTTGGGAATGCTGCTGGGGGTATCATATTAGGTGCGATATTCCTTTCTTTTAATGCAATACATTTACTATTTGTATTTGAAGGAATCTTACTATTCATTGCCTGTTTTTTTCCTGCATTTGTAAAAGAAACACCGATCCCTGAAGAAATCCCTGTTTTTGACAATTTAAAAGCGATATTTAGGAAGAAAGAAAATTGGAAAGTTTTCATATCTGCTATGTTAGATTCAATTCCCTATGGAGTAGTTTTATTAGCGTATTCTATTTTAGTGATACTTTATGCTCCCGATGCGCTCATCTCAGGACCTATTAGTTCATTATCACTTAAAGGTGCCCCATTACAAGCTTTTATTGTGTATTGCCTGATCGGTGCTGTTTTTGGTATTGGTGTCATTGTTGGGGGAGTGATAATTGGGAGGATTGCAGATAAAAAGCGAAAAATATCCGTCTATATTGCTAATCTAATATATATCCCCCTTTTAATAATATGTTTCCTCTTTAGAGGCCCATATATTCTGGGTATTATAATGATGGCTCTATTGGGATTTGGAGAAGGGGGTTTAAAAGCGTCTTTTCAATCAGTTCGAGCAGATATTTCAAATAAATATCCTGAATTGAGAAGTACTTTTTTTGCTCTTATCATATCTTTTTTAAATGCAGGACAAACCATAGGAATGGCGTTAACTAGCGTATTATTAACAATATTTTCAAGGGTTTTCTTAGAATACTACATGGTGTTTTTCTGCATTATGATAATTATGGCAATATTTCAAATCTTATGCGTGCTTATTTTTAAGACAATAGATACACGCTTATACGAATTCGAATAAAATATAAATCTTAATTAGAAAAAGCAAAGTTGATAAAGAAAATGGTTGACAAAGAATCTTTATATGAAAGAGGGCTCCGAGCGTATAATAAAATAACAGATCATGAATTTGTAAAGAAATGCATGATAGGCGTTATATTAATATATATTCCCTTGCTTGTAATCGGTCATATCGTTGCGAGTTTTTTAGATCCCGATGGTTATTCCATTGTAACGAATTGGATTAGCGACCTTGGTTCAATAGCACACACACCAGCTCCATACTTATATGACATTGCCTGCATTGCAGCTGGAATTCTAACGATTCCTTTTACTTATTACATGGAAAAATTATTAGTTTCAGTGCCCAAAGCAGAAGGGCGAGATTTGAAAGGTCAAAGATGGAGAGTTAGATTAGGAAGCTATGCTTTCCTTTTTAGCATCATTGGAAATGTAGGATATATTGGAGTAGGGATTTGGAGCGGAGATCGCGATTACCCTACTGCTCTTTATGGTATGGGAACTCACGAAATTTGTTCGGCACTTGCTTTCGGAGGTTTTATACTTGGAGCGCTTTTAATGGGCTTGATAATTATTTTATACAACACGCTAATTCCAAAGAGTATAGGTTTATATGGAATTCTTGGACCACTCATTGTAGCAATAATTTATATAATTGGTGGCGTTCCTCCATCTCAACCTTTTTGGGAGTGGGGGATGTTATTCGCTATACTTATTTGGGTAATTCCTTTATCCATAGTTGTCTTTTTTAAAGAAGAGTTAATTCCTAGATAATAATTTCTTTTTTTTTTAATCAATTTTTTATAAGATCATCAATTTTTTTGCGTATTTGAGTATCCCTTGGGACCATGGAACGCGATGAGATATACCAGTTTTATTAATCGTTTTTTCATGGTTTTTCTTGTACCAATTATAAGTTTTTACCAATGTTGCTTTTGTGCTGTATTTTGGTTTAAATCCTAAAATCTTTTTTGCTTTCTCAATGGAAACAAACGAATCTTCGGGAGCAGTTTCGTAAACCCACTTATATAGTGGCGATAAATTTAATGTTTCTAAGATTCTTAACATCCATATAGTTAATTTAGGGGGAGTAGGGATGATTCTTTTTCCAAAACCTGCTATAGTTAATACCGCCCCAAAATCTTCTTTCATGGTGGTAAATTTTTCTGCTCCGATATTAAAAACATCGTTTACGATTTCTTTTGGCAATGTAGAAACAAGATAGCAAGCTTCACATAGATCTTGAACATCTAAGAGTTGATATCGATTCTTACCATTTCCTACAATCGGTACACTTTTATGACTAATTACCCAATCATAATAAATAGCAAATACACCTAGACGTTCCTCTCCTATAAACGATTTAGGGCGTATAATTGGAATACACATACCTTTTTTACGATATTTTTCACATACTTTTTCTGCTAATATTTTTGCTTCCCCATATGGCCCCACTCCTTCTAAACGATCTGTTTCATATAAAGGATGATGATCTGGAATACCATAGACGGCTGTTGAAGAGATCATCACAACGCGATTCACATTGTTATGAAACGCTGATTTCATCACGACTTCCGTTCCAAGCACATCTATTGTAAATATTTCTTCAAGGTTATATAATGGAAGTGCAGCAGCACAATGAATTACAATATCAATTTCATTCATTGCTTTATTGACTATATCTTCTTCACGAATATCCCCTTTAAATATTTCTACTTTAAGTTTTTCTGGATAATCGAAATCTTCTATGTCTAAGCTTCGGACATCATGTCCTTTCTTAAGAAGATATCGGCAAAGGTTAATACCGAGAAAACCCGCTCCACCAGTAACAAGATACTTCATTTTTATAAAAAAAGGATTAATTTTTTTCCTTATAATATTTACTACCTTTAATATTTAATGCCTTCAATTCTCGCTTGTTGAAATTTGTTTTTTTGCGCAAATTTAATGTGTAATTTTAAATTTAATATGTCTAAAGTAATATCTATTTTTAAAAAAAGATGAAATTTATCAATTCAAAAAAGGATCAAGTCTCTAATTTTTAATGACTCAAAATAATTAAGTTTAGGAGTAAGCAAGGCCAGCATATCATTTACTTGGTGGATGATTCAAAAAAAATACTAACCTAATATATACTGTAAGGATCATCAATAATAATATAATCCTCATCTTCATCATATCCGTCCCAATCATCATATTCATCGTCATCGTAATAGATATCATCTTCGTCATATTCTTCATCATCTTCTAGCTCCCTTTGTCTCTTCCTTCTTTTCGGCCCATTCAGATATAAGAGTTTCATTTTTTTAATCCCTCCAATATAATTTTAAATTAATATAATTAAAAAAGCATATATGTTCAATTAATATTTATATTAAATTTATATTTAAACATTTCTACCATAATTGAGTATTCCTAAATCTTGATTATTTTGTGTTTAGATCGTTTACTTGGAACTAAAATGAATAATCATATAATATACAAATGAGATTTAAATCAACTCATACTAAATTTCAGAGATCTTCATAATAAAAATTACTAACTCAGATTTTTTCTCACATACTAGTTAAGTCTGTTTTCTTGATTCTTAATAGATTTGGATATTTCTATTATGTATTAAATTTTTTCCACTTTTTTACCATATATAACTAAACTAGAACCTGGAATTCTAAAAAGAAGTCTTTCTTCTAAATTTGCCAAAAATTTAAATCGGTTTATCAATTTTTTTGAAGGATTTAAATTATCTAAAAAAGTGCAGGGGATTAATGATGTAATTGAATGAATTGCCCACTTTTTTTCTAGCCTTAAACCAAACATCATTAAATCACGCTTTAATGAATAGGATGTAAATAATTTTAATTTCATATTAACTGGTGCATCATACTCGCCAAAAGGAAACCTAATCCATATATTTTGAGTCGGTTTTTTTTTTAAAAATTTAAAGACTGAGGTGTAATCTTTATTGAATTCTAATTTCCCTTTCAAAAATGGATCCAATACATACCAGAAAATATTAAAACTCCATCTATTCTCTACTTCAATTAAGAACGTCCCATTAGGTTTTAACACTCTACTTATTTCTGAGATTGTTTTTTTATGGTCCGGAACATAGCTTAATGTACTTCCACAGCAATTTATATGATCAAATTCCTCATCTTTATAAGATAAATTCATTGCATTCCCAATCAAAAATTTTGGAGGAAGATAATTTCCCTTTTCATAGTTTTTTTTAATACAATTTCTAATCAAGTTATTATAACGTTTAACATAGTCAAAATATTCTGGAAATAATATCAACTCCTCAGGATTAAAAATATTTATCTTTCGTTTTGCTTTTTCAATTATTTTATTTGCGATATCAATCCCATAGACATCGCATCCCGCACTAGCATATAGAAACGATTGAAATCCCGTTCCACACCCGATATCTAATATTTTTTTTGGATAGCTATTATTCAGGATCTTAGAAGCAATAAAATAATGAAGTCTTGAAAATAACCAAGAATACCATAAGTCAGATAACTGGTCATATTCATCCGCCATAGCGTTAAAAATATCTTGTACATTCATTATGTTTTTCTTGATATTATGGACCTTTATTAGATGAATTTTTAATATTTTCAATTAAAAAAAAAAATCAAATACTGAATTTATATAATAAAGATAGCTGCTGCTAAGACCGTTAACCATTCATTTTCTTCTCTCACGGTGGCATATCCTGTAATGTTTTTGGTTTCAACGATTTTGCCATCCATTTTATATGTTTCTTTTTTTTCGTCATAGTCCGCTTCTGGATCAAATGAAACTCCAAAAGTGGTAGCAAGCATTTCAGCAGCTAAATCTTCAGCAAAATCACCAACTTTCTCAGGTTTAACCCCAAAAGCGTGATGTTCGCTTAAATATCCATAAGTCTTCTTATTTGCGGGTTTTGCAACGCCTATTGAAGCTACCACTAATCTATTATATTCATTACTGCTTGCCCTACTTAAGACAGTATATACAATCTGACCTGAACGAAGTTGTGCTAAACCATCTTCAAGGGGGATCTCTATACAATATGGAGGAAATATTGAACTTACTTTAACCAAATTGTATTTTGCGATATTTGCATCTCTTAAGGCTTGTTCAAATGAGCCTAATTTAGACTTATGATATCCAACTCCTTTAACAAAAAATACATTCTTTGGAACGAGCGACATTTTAACGATAAGTTTATTTTTTTGTATATATAATGTAATAATTTAGAAATATTTTCTATATTAATAAATATATCGAAATATAACCACATATTAATAATCAAATGGTTTTATATATATAAGATCAGTTCTTTACATTTATAACACATATTAATTCTATTCTTATAATAATTTAATCTATTATATTTAATATAACTGATAAAATTTAGATAATGGGTAAGCGAGAATAATTTAATTAAAAAATTGGTTAAATTATAAGGACTTGATGAGAGAACTAAAAGAATTAACTTTTAAATGATAAAATTTTTATAGGCTTGAAATAATATATATTAGAAACATACAGTATATAAATCGAGGTAAGAGTAATGAACCCACATCAAAAGAAAGATTATTTAATTAGAAAGATTCAACCTTACGATGCTAAAAAGGTAAAGAATATCAGTAATTTTTTAACTGCTTTAAAAAAATGTAGTTTTCAAGGGAGAAATCTCGGTATTGCTCTTGATATTCTTGAAAAGATGGTTTCAGACAATAATATTCTAACTGTCTTGACTCTAAGCGGGGCGATGGTCCCTGCGGGAATGGGAGATCTCATTTGCGTTTTAATTGAGAATAAATTAATTGATGTAGTTGTAACAACTGGAGCAAACATTATTCACGATTTAGTGGATGTATATTCGGATGTTGGACATTATATTGGAAGCTCCGAAGTCTCTGATGAAGATCTCTTTGATTTAAGAATTAATAGAATATATGATACATTCCTTCCTGAAGAAAATTACCAACTAGTCGAAAAAAGATTATTGAAATCTATTAAAGATATATTTAACCAAAAAGAAATTTTCATGACACCCTCAGACTTATTACATAAATTAGGGGAAAAAATAGAAGCTCGTTCAATTCTTTCTGTGGCCACAAAATACAGCGTGCCTATTTTTGTTCCAGCATTTTCAGATTCAGAATTTGCCTTGAATCTAATTAAGTATGTTGTAAGGGAAGGATATGATTTTCAATTTGATATATTGGGAGATGTTCAAAAGTTCGCTAATATTATTAAGAATGCTAAAGAGTGTGGAACGATAATAATCGGGGGTGGAGTACCTCGAAATTGGGCTCAACAAGTGTTCCCTTTACTTGAACAATTAGATGATGTGGCTACAATGGGTTATGATTATTCTATTCGCATACACACGGCATTAGAATATGATGGAGGCCTCTCTGGATGTACGATATCAGAATCAAAATCATGGGGAAAATATTCATTAGATGCCAGATATGTTAGTGTTTGGTGTGATGCAACAATTGCATTTCCACTTTTAATAACAGGATTGGTACAGCGATTACAAATTTATTAAATGAATTTTATTTATCAATACATTAGAAAGGGTTATAGGGCTTATCATTATCAAATTTGTTCCTATAAATAATAGATAGAGCGCTTACAAACATTGTTTATGCCTTAAAGAAATTAAAATCAATAGATTAACTATTCGCAATTACGTTATTTCTTTATTATTGGTTAAAAGCACTATTTAATATGTTATCCAATACTTCAAATACTCCTATCTTTACCAACTCTTTTTTTAATGAAACATCATTATCAATAACGATAATTTTTAAATTCTCATCTTAGAGTTTTAGATTTCTTGAAATTTCTAATACAATATCTTCGGAATCTTCATAATCTATTAAAAAAATCTCTGGTTTTATTTTAAAAGATAAAAACATCTCAATTGCGTCATCTTTGTTATTTGAAATACCTATTACCTCAAAACCAAATTTATTTAAAATTCTTTCATAATATTTTCGAATGAAGGAGTCATCAGTAAATATATAAGCTTTATCCACGAGCTTTCACCTCTTTACTCACATAAAAACCAGAATTATTCTCTTAATATTATTATAACAATTATTTATTGTCTTGTTTACATAAATATCAATTATTATCATCAAAATTTAATAGTAAACAACTTGTTTAAAAAAACGCCTATTTTATCTTATATTCTAGGAAGACGAAATGATAATTCCTATTATTCATCGAATTCTATATCATAATCTTCAATATCATCATCAAGCTCTTCCCAATCATCGTCTTCATCGTAGTCTATTTCTTCGTCTATGTCATCCTCTTCATCCCAATCGTTTTCGTTATTATTCTTTTTAGGGCCTTCCAATTTGTTTAATTTCATATTTTATTCCTCTAATTATTGAGTATAATTACATAAATTAAATTATGATATGTAATCAATTATTGCATAAATGATATTATTATTTAAACCTTAGCTTTTAAACTATCTTCTTCTTTATATTAAGAGATTTATGAAAATTAAATAATATTTCAATCCCTTTCATTAAGCTCTCTTTTAATAAAAGACATCTTGTTATTTTAGTAGTAATTTTAAGAGATATTCTTAAAAAAGATTCTTAATTTTCTATTGTTAAGTCAAATGTTTTGATGGTAATTTCTTTCACGTTCAATATATTTTACCAAATCTATTGAATTCAAAAAAAGGGTATTAGTTAAAAGAATCAATACTAGAATCTAGTCTACTTTATTAATTACTTAATTCAAGTCGCTTTTCAATCGTTTTAATGGCTTTTGTAGCAGATATCCTAACAATTCTGTGAAAATCGTTCACCTGCTTTAGTAAAGCTGGTAAAGCTGTTTTTTCTCCATGAGATTCTAAAAATTTGATAATACTTACCTTTACCTTAAAGTTATCGTCCTCATGGGTTTTTAAATAATCTATAATGCGCTCCATGTTAATAATAAACACTCTTCTTTGGTTAAAGTCTTCGCCCTTAATCATATGTCGATTTTTATGATAGATATTAAAAATAGCGTCAACGATTACTTTTTTTAAGAGCCAATAGGTATCTGGTGCGTTTAAAACATTAATTAGAGGATAGATTGCTTTTACGCTTCCAATCTTTCCTAAAGCAATGATGGAATTCTTCCGAACATCTAAATTTTTTTCATCCATCAGTAAAAATAGGGAATCTACAAATTTTTTATTGGCAACCTCCCCCATTATAAAGGCAATGCTTTCTTTTAGCAGTTCATTGTCAGTTTTCAACATCTCAAAGAGATAATCGAATGGAGCGCTTTCGTTATTCATATATATTTTTCTCACGGCTTCAAGGATGTGCCATTTCATGTCATAATCGATATATTCATAGTTTAGCGCTTTAATATCTAAAATTGATAAGAGCTCTGGAATAGCTGATATGTGTCCTATTTCACCAAGTGCTTCAATTGAAGCCAAAGATATCTCACTATACATGTTGTCTAAATTTTTGATAAGCGAATTTAATGCGTTCTCTATCTTCAATTCTCCAATTAATTTAATCGCGTTCTTTTTTATGATAAATTCATTGTCATCTAATAAATTAATTAATCGAGTATTGATTTCTTCACCCAAAATCTCTAGAATTATGAGCGTGCTTTTCATTAATTGCTCATCGTCTTCTTTAAAGATTGAAATTAAGATTTCGAGTAAAAATTCTTTGTTTTGAATTAATCTCGAATATACTTCGGGATATCTTGCTTTTAAGAAGCTCGTATCATCTAATGCGAGATTTATACCGGAAAGTTCGTACCCTAAGAGTTTTATCAGGGTGATTTCGTGTTCCTCTGAAATATAATCGTTTTTTAGAGAATCCAACAAATATATTAAGAGTTCTTCAGGAACTAGATTAATTAATCTATTTTTGATACATGTTTTGACAGATTTATCTCGACATTCGAGGTTTTTGATGAATAGTTTGATTTCTTTTTCTGCGAAACGGATACTTGCAATTGCCCTTAAAACCGTGATTTTTGTTTTATTTTCCGTGTTTTCTTGTTCTAAAACATATTTTAGTGGTTTTAACGCCTTTTTATTTTTTAGGCGCCCTAATGCTTTTGCAGCTTCGCTTTTTATTTCTATATCATCATCGGATACTAGAAAATTTTCGAGGATCTCAAAACACGATGGATCTTTCATTATCCCTAAATATTTAACAGCTTGTAACCTATTTTCTTTATTTTTATTATTTTCTATGATATCCACTAATAGATCAATTGAAGTCCCTATTCCAAGCTCTTCGCGCCTGTTAAATATTTCTTGAGGAGGTAATTGTGTTTTTATCTGCAATTTATTCAAAATAAAACATTTTTTTTTCTACTATTATCAAATATCGTCATATATCAAGATAAATATTTCGATTATCGATCAGAAAGCATACAATTTTTATGAAGAACGATCATTTATTATCCTCTCTAATTTAAAAGAAAAATCATAAAAACGCCCTAATATTTTCAAAAATAACTTAAGAACTCAACATAGGGGTTATATCATAGCCACTTATTTGAGATTTATATAAACAAAAAGTACAAGACGAGAGATTGAAATTGACAAAACAAAAAGTATTTTTACCCGGAGCTAGCGGTTCAATGGGTCATGAAACTTTTAAACAACTATGGAAAAAACGAGATACATACGATATCGTTCTTCTTCAGCGTCCTTCAGAGAAAAATAAAAAGCTTTTTAAACATTACGAGAAGATTTGTGGAATAAAATCGATAAAAGGGAGAGGAATTGTTGAGGGAAACGGATTAAAAATTGTATGGGGCGATGCTACTAATTACGATGATGTTTTAGAAGCGTGTAATGGAATTGATTGGTGCTTATGCCCCATGGCTTTTATTTCACCTGCTGCTGATCGAAATCCAAAGATGGCAAAAGCTGTAAATACTACCGCGATAGAATATATCGTGAAGGCTATTGAAGCTCAACCTAATGGCGCTGAACATATCAAATTCATTTACACGGGAACCGTCGCAGCGACTGGAGATCGATTACCTCCGATTCATATGGGGCGAATTGGAGATCCTCTAAAACCAAGCGTTTTTGACTTCTACGCAGTCACAAAAATAATGGGCGAGCGTGCTGTATTAGAATCAAATATTAAACATTGGGCATCCTTACGACAAACATTCATCATGATACCTAATGTTTTTGCACTAATGGATCCCATCATGTTTCACCAACCTATTAACTCTTATATGGAAAATAATACCTCGCGAGACGCTGGTCGAGGTCTTGTTAATTGTTTGGACCTCCCAGATGATTCAGATTTCTGGCGTAGGGCTTATAACATGGCGGGAGGACCATCTTGTAGGATCATCTTCTACGATTTTCTAAATAAAACAATGGCATTAAATGGTGTCGGAAAGATTGACGAAGTTGCTGACCGAAAGTGGTTTGCCTTGAGAAACTTTCATATGCAATTTTACGAAGATTCGCATGTATTAAACGAATATATTCACAATTGGGGGGATTCCATAGACGATTACATGGAAGTGTTAACCGAAAACCAACCAGGTTCGTTAAGATTTGTTGCTAAATTAACTAATAAATCAAAAAGATTTAAAAAGATGGTACAAAAAGCGACTTATAACAAGTTAAAAAAGATGGCCTTGGACAAGACTGGCACGCTCTATTGGTACGAAAACAAAAAGGACATGAGAATCAGTTCGTTCTATAAAGATTACGATACTTTCGAAAATATTTCAGACTGGGGAGTGGACCTGCCTGAGATGGATCCCGACGCAGAATGGAAAAGACTCGACCACGGATATGATGAATCTAAGAAAGTTCTAGATTTAGCTGATTTAAAAGGAGCTGCTAAATTTAGAGGAGGAGAATGCCTTTCTACAGAATGGGACGGAGATTTGTACACAACGCTTAAATGGAAGTGTGCTTTTGGCCATGAATTTACCGCAAAACCATACACGATCATTAAAGCGGGTCACTGGTGTCCTGAATGTTTGGCTCCACCATGGAACTACGATACAATAGCCAAAAAAAATCCATTCTTTGCCCAAGTATGGTATCCAAACCACGATAAAGACGAAGATAACTTTTATCCTGATGATTGTTATCTGGACATAGCAGAATAATTGCTTACCTTTTTTTCATTTTTTATTTTTATTTAAGGATTTTCATTCTTGATAGTTTCTCATAAACTTTTTGATCTAATCCGATACATTTATTTATTTTCATGTTCAATTATGATAATAGTCACTAAAAAATTGATTAAAATCAATATTAGACACAAATGTAAGGAAAAATCAAGAGGTGGATGTGAAAAAAGGAATGGAAGATGAAAAAAATCATCGGATTGGATACTATGCCTGCCACAGAAAGATGCAAGTCGCTTTTTTCGGCAAATGAGGCATTAATATTAAAGGTAAAATAAACTGTAACGAATTAGTCAATTATGCTAAAAAGTTAGATGAAGAAATCATAATTTCTAAAAGTAATGCATTTCTTTGAACTGAATCTGGGCAAAACGAGATAATTGAAGACATAAAAGAGAAAAACTTGGATAGAATAGTTGCTAGTGCTTGAACCCCGAGAACTCACGAGCCAATATATCGAAGTTCCATATCAAAGACCGATTTAAGTCCTTATTATTTTCAAATGGTTAATGTTCGGGAACATTGTAGTTGGTGTACCGAAGATACCATCCAAGCTACTGAAAAAGCTAAATCCCTCGTAAAAAGTGGCATTGAGAGGGCGAAAAGATTAGAGCTCATTCCAGTGAGGACAGTGCCCGTCGAAAAAGCTACATTAATCGTAGGTGGAGGTATTGCTGGGATGAATGCTGCTTTAGACTTAGCGAATCAAGGGATAAAGGTATATTTAGTTGAAAGTCAAACTACTATTGGTGGAAGAATGGCTCAATTAGATAGAACCTTTCCAACTGACGACTGCTCGATATGAATCTGTGGTCCGAAAATGCTAGATGTAAATCGGCACGAAAACATCGAACTGTTAAGCTATAGCGAAGTAAAGGAAGTGTCAGGATATATAGGCAATTATAAGGTTACCGTGGAAAAGAAACCGCGATATGTTACGGATGAATGTAATGGATGTGGAGCGTGTACGGAGATTTGTCCAACTTATCTTTCAAATTACTTCGACGAACATTATGGCGCTCGTAAAGCAATTGACATTGCGTTTGGTCAAGCCGTGCCATTTTTGTATGATGTTCACCGTGATACTTGCGTGGAATGCTTTTCATGCGTGGATGCTTGTGAACTCGATGCAATAGATTTTAGTCAAGTATCAACTGAAGTAAATTTTGTTGTTGGAACGATCATAGTTGCCACTGGATGGGATCTGTACGAACCAAACGATTATGGCTATGGTCTATACGATAATGTAATCAATCAGGCGCAGTTAGAAAGAATATTGGCACCAAATGGACCTACAGAGGGTCACGTAAGGCGGATATCAGATGGTAAAAAGCCAAAGGAGATTTTATTCATTCAATGCGTGGGAAGTCGCGATACTGAACGGACATATTGTAGTGGCGTGTGTTGCATGATCGCTCTAAAAAACGCTCGCTTGCTCAAGGAAGAACTTCCCGAAGCAAATATTACTATTTGCTACATAGACATACGGACGAATGAGAAAGGGTTTGAAGAATATTATAAGAGGGCAATGGGATCGGATATTAAGATGATACGAGGGAAGGTTGGCGAGCTTATCGAAGACCCTGAAACGAAACAATTAAAAATTAGGGTTTACTCGTCGCTCACCGACGAAATCATAAAAATAGATGCTGACCTCGTAGTTCTATCCACCGCAGTATTGCCTTCAAAGGGCACCCAACAAATTACGAAAGTTCTTGGATTGGATGTCGATAAATTCGGGTACCTAACAGAATCTCATTTTGGCTTGATGCCACAGGAAACGAAGAGTAAAGGCATTTTCATTGCTGGTTTTGCTCAAGGACCAAAAAATATTTCTTATTCTGTCTCGCAAGCCAGAGCTGCTGCAAGTAAGGTTGCTGAAATAACATCACCCGGGGAAATCGACATTGAGCTAATAACTGCTGAGGTAAATCCCGAATTTTGCATTTCTTGTAGGCGCTGTGAAAAAGACTGCCCCAAGGGAGCGATAAAAATTGAAGAGATAGGTGCAATTGTGGACGAAATAAATTGCGATGGATGCGGTATATGTGCTAGTAGTTGTCCCACTTTAGCAATTGATATTAGGTACTACCGAGACGATCAATTATTTGCAGAAATAAGCGCATTATTAGAGGATTAGACAAATAGGAGGCAATAAACAGATGAAAAACAATTTGAATATTATAATGTTTGCGTGCGTTAAATGAGGTTACGGCGCTGCAGATTTAGCTGGCGTATCGCGACTTAAATATACACCCACTGTTAAGATCGTAAAATTAAGATGTACAGGAAGGATTGATGTAAAACACATATTATTCGCTATAAAGTCTGGTGCTGATGGAGTCATGGTAGTTGGATGACGACCAGATGAATGCCAATTCAAATCAGGAAATTACACGGCTGCTAAGCATATAGAATTTGCAAATAGAATTTTAGAGCGCCGTGGTTTTGGAAGTCAAAGGGTGAACATGTATTGGTGTAGCAGTGCGGAGTCAGAAAAGCTAGTTAAAAGCGTTATTGACGCTTATGAGAAGATCAAGCGAGTTGGACCAAATCCAATTAATACTGAAGATGTTAAACCTCAGAGCAAGGCAAAAAAAATTTTAACTACCCCTGCTGGATGAAACTTATAAAAAAATCGTGGTTATAAGTCGACAATCCTCGCAAAGGAGGGGGTTTTCAAATAATTCACGTATATTATAAATAATGGATGTAAATATGGTACAGAAATCTAAATCAAGTGCGTTTAAAGCTATATCTGCTCAAGAACTCATGGGTGCTACATACAAGGCATCTAAAAATTTCCAGATAAGAGCCTTTTTTGAAGCGAAAGAAGAGATTTTAGAGGTTGGAAAGTATTCCGAAAAAGATTTTTACGAAATATTAGATGCGATGATTGACGCAGAAACGGAGAGAAAGCTAGTTTTAGAGAAATTAAGAGGTTATGAACCATTATTTTTAGAAGAAATAGTTAAAAAAGTTAAGGAGTTTCCGTTTGAAAATGTCATAAGAGATGTTTTGTACCTAAAAGAACAAGGTTACATTGAAGAAGAAATAGAGATAAAAACCAAAAAAGTTATAAAAAAAATAAAAGGAGAAGAGAAAGAAATAGAAGAACAAGAATTCTTCTTCAGATATCAAGTGAAAGAACTTCCAGACGATTTTATTGAAAATTATTTTGAACCTGTTTCAATTGTTTTTGATGCGGGAGCTTGTTGTCAATGTGGATGGTGTTCTTCAGTATGTCCCGTAGATGCAATAAAGGTTACTGGAGATATATTGGAAGTTAATAATGAAACTTGTATGAAATGTGGAATATGCTTTTCCGTGTGTCCTCGCTCTTTCTCGATTGAACAAGCTGCTCAGAACATTAAGAAAATAACTAAAACTTTAAAATATTCAAATGGAATAGGTGGCTATATAAACTCATATTCTGGAACAACAACTGATAAAGATATTATTAAAGTACGGCAAGACGGCGGAATCGTAACAGCTATATTCAAATATTTATTAAAAAATAAGTTAGTTGATGCTATAGTTGCAGTACAGCATTCAAGTGATGTTTGGAGACCAGAGCCAGTATTCATAGAAAATATTAAAGATTTATATAAAACAGGAGGAACGAAATATGCGAATTCACCATCTCTTACAATAATTGACAAGGCGAAAAATTACGATAATATCGCCATTGTAGGAGTTCCATGCATGATTAATGCTTTAGAGAAAGGTACCATGTACCCAGGTGGCCTGCCATTCTTTAAAAATATAAAATATAAGATCGGAATTTTCTGCATGGAGTCATTTCCTTATGAAGGTATTGTAAAATTAACTCAAGAACAATTTGATGAAGATCTTCATAATATCACGAAAATGGATATCAGTAGGGGGAAATTTATTTTAACTTTAAAATCTGGAGACACGAAAGAAGTTCCGCTAAAGGATGTAAAGTCTTATGCCCGTCATAATTGTCATTATTGTGAAGATCTTACGGCAGATTATGCTGACATTTCAGTAGGATCAATTGGATCTCCAGGGGGGCGGTCTTCGATAATCACTAGAACGAAAGCAGGAGATGCTCTCTTGAAAAAAGTTGTCAAGAGTGGATTAATTGAATTAGAAAGTTTAAAAGAAATAAAACCTGGTCAAGGGTTATTAGAAAGAATTGCCCTTAGCAAGAGAAAGAACTGTCAACCAATTAAATTACACGAATAATTATTATCATGAGTCCAAAATCATTTCAGGACCTCATTAATGAAGTCCATGATAAAGGTATATGTCAAGAGTGTGGGGGTTGCGTGAGTTTTTGCAGTTCAGCCGATTTTCATATCATTGATTTCAAAGATAAATATTCTCCTCCTGTATATGTAAAAAAAGACGAATGCCTTGAATGTGGAATTTGTTATTATATTTGCCCACAAACACATGTATCGGACTATGATCTCAATAAAACTTTCACTTTTTCAGATTATAATTCAATGCCAATTGGTCCATTTTACGAGATATACTTGTGCCAAGCTACTGATAATGAATTTTTAGAACTTGGGAGTGATGGAGGTGTGGTAAATTCTATTATAAATTTATTAATTGAAAAAAAGATGATTGATGGAGCGATTGTTGCTAAAACTGAAGCTCCGTTTTCTAGAAATGCAATTTTTGCAAATAGTAAAGAAGACCTTCTAAAAACTTCAGGTGCTTTATTAGATATATCACCACAATTAACAGAAATTCAAAAATTCTCTACATATACACTTTCGATTCCTGAATTGAAAAAATATACAGACAATAAATTAGCAGTCGTTGGAACACCATGTCAAATATATACGATGAGATGTATGCAAGAATTAGGTGTAACTCCCTCTCAAAACATAGAAATTTGTTTAGGTTTGTTTTGTTTTGAGAATTTTCTATTTGATAAACATCAGATTAAGAAATTTGAAAAAGATTTTAATATTCAACTTGAAAATATAAAAAAAATAAATATTAAAGAAGATTTGATAATTCATTTTAAAGATAATAGGAAACTGCACATTCCGTTTAACCATTTGAACGAATACATGCGTCCTGCGTGTAATGCATGTAATAATTTTACTAATATATATTCTGATATCTCATTTGGCGGATTAGGAGCACCTTTTAAGTATACAACTGTAGTAGTGCGGACAAAAAAAGGTAAAGACATTATATCAGAAGCATTTTCCGCTGGAGTTATCAAAAAGATGGACATTGACGATCAAAGAAAAGAAAGACTGATCGAGGTATTATCTCAATATTCAAGAATGAAAGTTGAGCGATATGAGAAGTTTACTAGCCATCTAATAGAGGCTCAATAAATTTCTAATAAAGTTTTCATTGCTTCTTCTATTGTTAAATGTTTTAATTCTAGTGCTTTTTGGTGATGTTCATTGCAGAACCACTCTGCATAAGGAGGATGCCCTACCATTCCTTTTTCTTCCATTTTTTTTATCCATTCGATATCAGAAGGACGTTTTTTAAAGTAAATCAAACCTCCATCATCTACATCAGCTAATCTTTTATCACAAATACAACAGATAGGGGGTCGCATTCAATTTATACTCCTGTATTTTGAATTTAGTATCCAAAAAAAATATAATCTGTAATTTATATTATTTTATTGTAATTTATTAATGTTTATTATTACGGGGATATATTATAATGAAAGTATATGACATATTCATAGCAGGTGGTGGAATAACAGGTTCTGTTTATGTTTTTCTAAAAATTCTTCAATATATTTAGAAGGGCTGAAAGGCAAATAATACTACACCCCCAAAACCTTATTTTTTTTTTAACCATAAATGTCTTTTTTTTTGAAATTCTACGAGAAGAAAGATTTATTAAGCTTACCATTTAACCATATATATTCGATTATATAATAATATAAACAATTTTAAGAAGTAATTAGAAAATGGGATCTGAAACTTACCTATTAGGAGTAATTTTAACTGTATTCTCTGGAGTTGTTGTTAATATAGCTGTAGTCATGCAAAAATATGTCATCAATAACCTTCCGGAAGGGGAAGAAAAATTGATGAAAACTTTAATTAGGAAACCAATGTGGCTTACGGGTTTAATCATGCAGCTAGCTCTTTCAGGGATTCTAACAATTGTAGCACAAATCCTTATTGGCCCCGCGTTAGTTCCAGGTCTAATGGCTTCAGGCTTAATAGTTTTAGCTTTAGGTTCAGTAAAGATATTAAATGAGACTTTAAAAACTGAGGAAATAATAGGTATCATCTTACTGATAATTGGTATTCTGTTTCTTGGATTAAGTACTTTGGAAATAACAGCAAATGATGTTATTGCAGTTATTGTAGATGTAAATTTTAATATTCGATTATTTACTTATACATTTATTTTTATTGGAGGTTTTATTATATGCAACCTCTTGCAGAAAAAATTTGAGAGATATAAAGCACTACTTATTGCAACTGGTTCAGGATTAATGTTCGCGATTGCTAATTTATATCTTTCTCCCTTATTTGCTATATTTTCCAATCCTTTTGGTCATCCGTGGAAGATTGTTATGATCCCAATATCTATTTTTATTTTAATATTTTTAAACGCTATCGGAATAATCAGGATTAACGTAGCATTTACAGAGGGTAAGGCTTCAAACCTAACAGGTATTCAACAAGTTCCTATACAAATTTCGCCTATCTTTGTATACTTTGTAGTATTTGCATTGCCTGCACCATTTTTTATGGCCATTCCATATTTAATTATAGGTATTGTGTTAATAATCATTAGTACATTCTTGCTAGGAACAAGACAGGCACAAATGGACGAAATAAAATAGTATTAATTATTACTAATATAAAATAACTCTTTTTATTGGAAAGCATTCAATAATTTTAAAAACATTTAAAAAATTATGATAAATAACCTTAATTGTAAAGATATAAATAATATCTATTAAAAACATACAATCTAATTGGTGTCAAGTGGCAGATTTATTTGAAGAGGATCCAACGCGTAAAAAACTCCTTGAGGAACTCTGTGTAGTCTATGTGCTATATTTTGACGAAGTTTTAGGACATATGCCGCTTGTTATCTTTCCAATAGAGGGTGATAAGTTAAAAGACAACAAGAAGTTCATGCGCCCAATCAAATATCACCCCATTTGGTTTTTAGACGTAGAGGAACAATCGGCACTTGACCATATTGATTTAGATTTTAAAAACTTTATATTCTTTGGGAAGAAATTTCTAATGAAGTCCGAAAGAACGAAAAGGAGAATGGGTCTTCAAGCAGATACTCCCGAGGTGGTAGTAGTGATCGTCTCTCTACCCAAAGAAATTGATCTGTTTGGTGATGACTTGATTCGAGAGATGACAGAACAAATTCAAAAGAAGTTTGAAAACCAATTATACAAGATAATAGATGCGGAAAACGCTAAAAAAGAAATCATACAGACAAAAAAATCTAAAGACTCAGTGAAAGAAGGAAACATGATCAAGGACAATCTTTATAATTTAATTGAGAAAATCAGCAACGATTATTTTTCAAGAGTTATCAAAACGGTTGATGGAAGCTCCATTAGACAACAAAAAGCAATTTCATATTTATCCTTAAAAGGAATTGATGTTGCTAGCGTTGGTGAAGCAGGAGCAGGTTCTTTTTCAGGAATTAAGTTATTTGATAAAAACGGAAAAACCGTGGAATATTCATTCAAAAATCCTTTTGCTATAAAGAATATTCAAGTTATTGAAGACAGTAGTGAAATAGAAATTATTGTAGAGAATGTTTCTGAAGTTGATAAAAGCAATCTCTCTGTAAAAATCACGCACATCAAGGAATTTTTTGAAAAAGAACTTTTAGATCAAGATATAGATATCTGGTTTCAAGGAGAGGAGCTCCTGTTTATCTCCCCTGTTATGCCTAAAATTCACGAGTATTTATTTTTCATTATTGATAAATCAAATAGTGAGAAAATCCTAACAAAAAAAATCGATTTGCTAGAAATTGAAAAAAAAACATAAAAAAGTATGAGAAAAATGTCAAAAAAAGAAATCGTAGAAAGCGATTTAATTATTAGAAATTATAGGACATCCGATTATCCTGCAACATTAGAAATTTTAACGGCATTAAACAAAAAATACGACATTGGTTTTACTGAAAAAAAATGGAAAGAATCCTCTGGATTAAGACAGTTCAAGGTCAATTTAAAACGCATCACTCTAGTTGCAGAATGTAAAAAGACTGGAGAGATTGTGTCAATGGGTGTAATTGAAGCTAAGAAAGATGCGATTGGTAATTACATTGGATACATGGATAATTTTGCTACTAAAGAAGAATATATTGGAAAACATGTGGGTAAATTTTTGGCCGAAAGAGCTATTCAAGTGCTTGAATCTTGGGGCTGTGAGTCCGTGCGCATTAATTTAGGGTATGATGTCAGTAGTAAATTGATAAATGTGTTTGGTCAATTAGGATTTAACCCTCTCTTAGTTGTGTTAGAAAAGAAATTCAATAAAAAATAATATCTTCCATTTTTCCTTTCTCATTATACAGTCTCAAATTGCTTTCTTCTAAGAAACATGGAGTCATAATGGAAATCTATTTGAAAATTAAAGAAACATTTTTAACTTAAACATCTGAAGAATTAAATAATTAATAATTTTTAAATAACAAAAAGTAAATAGAAAAAGAGTTGAAAACTTAAAATGATTGGAATTAAAGCCTATGGAGCATACTTACCTAAATTCTTATTGCCACGAGAGTTAATTGGGAAAGCCTGGGATTTTCCTATCGTTCCAGGTAATAAGGCAATTGCGAATATCGACGAAGACACTATAACTATGGGAGTAGAGGCAGGTTTGGATTGTTTAAACGGAATAGATCCAAAGAGCATTGATGGAGTATTTTTCGCCTCCACGACACCTGTATATACAGAAAAGGATTCAGCCTCTCTAATCGCTACAGTATTGGATTTAAGAGATCATATAATTACAGTTGACTTTACAGATTCCTTAAAAGCCGGTACTACAGCTATTGCACGTGCAGTTGATACAATTAAAGCAAATAAAGATGTGAATAGTTTATTAATTATTGCTGCGGATACAAGAATTCCTGAACCATCAACAATGTGGGAATATGGCTATGCTGATGGTGCTGCGGCTCTTCTTATTGCCGAGGAAGAAACTTTACCCATTTCAATAGAAGATTATTATTCAATTTCTGCTAATGTTACTGGACCCTGGAAAAGGAGTGGAACTGATAATTTTATTCGAACTTTTGAACCAAAAATGGATGCCCAGTTCTATGTTACCTCTCTTACTACTGTCATTTCTGAAATTTTAAAACGAAATAATGTTGAACCTGGGGCCATTGGACACGCTGCATATAATTATAGTAATCCACGCCTTCATGCAAGAGTTTCTAAACTAATGAAATTTCCTCAAGGAGTAGCTCAAAATGGAATGTTTTTTCAAATTGGGGATCTTGGCACGGCAATGCCGTTAATGCTTTTAATATCTGCAATAAAACGACCAAAACCTGACGCTAAAGTAATTTTAGCAGGTTTTGGAGATGGAGCGGATGCGTTTTTAATGCAAATACAAGATAAAAAGTTAGTACGAGAGCTAAGTAAAAATCATGTAGCACTTGGATATCAGAAAAAAATGGCAGTTCTTTCAAATTACAATGTTTTTATCGATAACAAGAAGCTCCTTGAAAAAGATAGGTATACTCGAAAAAGTTCCTCGGTAATAATGTGGCGTGAAACTGATTCTATATACCAGATGTATGGGAATAAATGTAAGAAATGTGGAGCAATTCAATATCCTTGCATGATTACTTCGTGTTTTGAATGTAAGGCAATTGAACAATTTGAGAAAGTGAAACTTCAATTAAAAGGGACTATATTTACTTATACATTAGATCACTTAGTAGGGGGTAGTTACTACGAAACTCCGATTCCTAGATGTGTCATAGATTTGGATGGTGGAGGAAGAGTCTTATTAGACATGACGGAGATAGAGAAACCCGAAGAAAACGTGAAAATTGGAATGCGAGTAGAATTAACCTTTAGAAAAATGCACGAAGGAGCTGAATTCCACAATTATTATTGGAAATGTCGCCCAGAGAGGGGGAGAAATTAATGGAGGTTGAAAAACTATGACGAGAAATGG
>Ga0180433_10001745_pt1 | contig 35667 bp, 33 predicted proteins | sample SS_ome_8_FD_132980 | JGI IMG/M metagenome (GOLD analysis project Ga0180433, IMG submission 132980) | Hypersaline lake sediment archaeal communities from the Salton Sea, California, USA - SS_1_D_1 metaG | ecosystem: Environmental > Aquatic > Non-marine Saline and Alkaline > Hypersaline >...
ATCCGGCGTTGTTGAATTCTGCAGCGAGCTCTCATCCATGGGGGTTGAAATCTTCTCGACCGGAGGAACTCTGCGGAAACTTCAGGAATCCGGTGTTGCAGCGGCTTCCATTTCAACCATTACGGGCTTTCCGGAAATTATGGATGGTCGGGTGAAAACGCTGCATCCGAAAATCCATGGCGGACTGCTTGCTGTGCGTGATAATGCCGATCATATCGCTCAGGCGCGGGATAACGGTATCGGTTTTATCGACATGGTTGTCGTCAATCTCTATCCGTTCCAGGAGACAGTCGCGAAACCTGATGTGACGTTTGAAGAGGCGATTGAAAATATTGATATCGGCGGACCTTCGATGCTTCGCAGCGCAGCAAAGAACCATGAGTCGGTGACCGTTATCACTGAAAGCGCCGATTACCGGACGGTACTCGATGAAATGCGGGAGAACAACGGCGCGACCACACGTTCGACCCGACTGAAGCTGGCAGGAAAAGTGTTTACACTGACATCCCGTTACGACCGGGCAATTGCGGATTACCTGGCTGCATCTTCAGAGGGAGAGGCATCTTCGGAAGCTGGATCGATCAGTGTCCGGCTGGAAAAAGAGATCGATATGCGCTATGGTGAGAACCCGCATCAGAACGCCGGTTTCTATCGTATGGACGACGGCAGCGGGTCACGCTCGTTTGAGGAGTATTTCCGGAAACTTCACGGTAAGGATCTTTCATACAACAACATGCTCGATACTGCCGCGGCGACCGCTCTGATTGAAGAGTTCAGGGATGAAGCGCCGGCGGTGGTTATTATCAAACATACCAATCCTTGCGGGGTCGCGCAGGCCGATACGCTTGTCGAGGCCTATCGCAAGGCGTTCTCAACCGATACACAGTCTCCTTTCGGCGGGATCATCGCATGCAACAGACCGCTCGATATGGAAACCGCGAAGGCCATTGATGAAATCTTCACCGAAATCCTTATTGCTCCGGCCTATGAAGAAGGGGTTCTTGATATGCTGATGAAGAAGAAGAACCGGCGTCTTCTTCTCCAGAGAAAACCTCTTCTGCAGGAGGTTACGGAATACAAGTCAACCCAGTTCGGCATGCTGGTACAGGAGAGAGACAGCCGGATTGTTTCCCGGGATGACCTGAAAGTCGTCACGAAACGTCAGCCTTCAGCGCAGGAGCTCGATGATCTCATGTTTGCATGGAAGATCTGCAAGCATGTGAAGTCAAACACGATCGTCTATGTGAAGAACCGACAGACAGTCGGGGTTGGAGCAGGACAGATGTCCCGTGTCGATTCAGCGAAAATCGCCCGTTCAAAAGCTGCTGAGGCGGGCCTTGACCTGAACGGATCCGCGGTCGCGTCAGACGCGTTTTTCCCGTTTGCCGACGGACTGCTCGCAGCGGCAGAAGCGGGAGCTATGGCGGTTATACAGCCCGGCGGATCGGTTCGCGATGATGAGGTTATCGCCGCCGCCGACGAGCATGACCTCGCGATGGTGTTCACCTCTATGCGGCACTTCAAGCATTGAGAAGAAAAAGGCAAAAGAGTTGTCCACGAATTTTCACGAATTATAGGACAAGAAGGAAAGAAATCAGGGGTTTATTGTCCGGCAAATGCCGAAGCAATAAACCCCTGGGCCTGTCACCGGCGATAATAAGAGACTTTCCAACAGGCAAAGCCGGTGAATACGATTTTTGCCTCAAGGGTTTGCAAAAGTAAACCGGCTGAATAGCTGGTTAGCTGAATGGCTGAACGGCCCAAAGAAGACCAGTGACTACGTTAAGATAGTCATGCCGCCCTGTGTAATATTCGTTGTATTTCACGGGGTGATCCGGCATCCATGCCCTCCGGAAAGTCATGCCGCCCTGTGAAATCCAAACATCTATTTCACGGGGTGATCCGGCATCCATGAAGACTTCCAATATCAAGAATGGATTCCCGTGTCAAGCACGGGAATGACAGGAGAGGGGATGTATGGATTCCCGTGTCAAGCACGGGAATGACAGGAGAGGGGAAGTATGGATTCCCGTGTAAGACCTGTGAAATAGATGCTCAGATTTCACGGGTCAAGCACGGGAATGACAGGAGGAAAAAATCTCAACGCTCATTCATCCAGCCTCCCGACTTCTGGCTTCTGGATTCTGTCTTCTCAACAGCTCAACAGCTCAACAGTTCAACAGTTCAACACTCTTTCAGGTTTTCAAGAACCGCTCTTGCGTTTCGTTTGAGGCGCTTGAGTCCGGTACGGTAGACGGGCGTTGATGCGAAAAGCTTTTTGAAACCTGACTTCGTCAGTGAAAGGATCTCTTCCGGGGTGATGGTGAGAAGTTCTTTCTGAGGCTCAAACCCGGCAGCTGTTTTTTTCTTCAGCGATTTCTGATTGTGCGGGCAGACTTCCTGACAGATGTCGCAACCGAACATCCATTCTCCGGTCATTCCGAACTCTTCAGGGGTGAACTCCCTTTTCAGCTCCACGGTGAGGTAGGAGATGCATTTTCTCGCGTCAATTTTTCCCTTTTCAATGATCGCCCCGGTCGGGCAGCTGTTGATGCAGGAGTCGCATTCTCCACAGGGATCGGGCAGGTGCTCCGGGGTGAAAGGCAGTTCGATGTCCAGCAGGATTTCACCGAGAAAGACCAGCGAGCCCTTATCAGGAACAATCAGCATGGTGTTTTTTCCTTTTCTGCCCAGGCCTGCCTTTTCTGCCCAGGACTTTTCAAAGACCGGGATTCCGTCGACACACACTTTTCCGTTTACCTCTCCGGAATGGTTCTCACGTATGCATTCAAGCACCTCTTCAAGTTTTTCGCTCAGCACCCTGTGGTAGTCTCGTACCATCGCGTAACGGGAGAGCCTGCCGCTCTCTGCATGGGTTTCAAGAGGGAAATGATAGGGCATTGCTGCGGAAAAAACGGTTTTGGCTCCCGGCAGCAGATTTTCCGGGTTGTCTCTTGAAGCGATGTTTTTCTGCATGTAGAGCATTTCACCATGCCGGTTTTCCCGGATCATCTCCCGGAGTCTCGTACTCTCTTCGCTGCAGGGGGTAATTGATGAAAAGCCTGCCGCGCAGAAGCCGCACTCTTCAGCTTTCCGAAGGATCGCCTGTACAGTGTTCTCTTTATCCATCACATGCGGTGAGGTTGTTAAAAGGTATGTAGCCTGAAAAATCCTTGAGAATTCGAAAACCCGAATTGTAAGAAATATACATTGAGCCGATCATGTACGTGGATTTCCTCCTGAAAACCGGTAAAAAAAAGCTCAAAACCGCATACAGTCATGTCGCCCCGTGTACTATTCGTAGTAGTACACCCCTGTGAAATCCAAACATCTATTTCACGGGGTGATCCGGCATCCATGCATACTTCCAATATAAAGAATGGATTCCCGTGTCAAGCACGTGAATGACAGGAGAGGGGACGTATGGATTCCCGTGTAAGACCTGTGAAATAGATGCTCAGATTTCACGGGTCAGGCTCGGGAATGACAGAAAAGGGAAAGTTTTCTGTTCTTCTACGCCCTTTTTTTCTTCCTTTGGTGAATTATTCAGGTTAGATTGCAAGTTTATGCCATGAACGCTGATGTTAACACGAATATACCTGAACACTATGGATCGCAGAGAGTTTCTCGGGAAATTTTTCAAAAGAAGCGGCATCGCCGGCGGTATCGCGGCAGTCGGTGCTGCCGGTGCACTCGGCTATTACCAGCCACGCAAAGAGATATACAGCGAGGGAGAGGAGGACGCCGACGGGTTGAAAGAGCGGCTTGAGGAGCCCGGAAAGGCTGTTGTGGTCGGTGGTGGTCTTGCAGGGATCAGCGCCGCGATGGAACTTGCCCGCAGGAATTTTGACGTTACTCTTGTCGAAGCTTCGGCAGAGCCTGGCGGAAAGCTGACCGGCTGGGAGGTTGACGCTCTGGGGACGCGGTTTCCGGTGGAACACGGTTTTCACGGATACTTCAACCAGTACTATAACCTCAACGAGATGTTTGCCGAGTCAGGGGTCGGTGACGTTTTCATGCCCGCTCCGGGTTATCCGGTGCTGTTCAGGGAGCAGCCGCTTGAAGTGTTCGGTAATACCCCGAAATTGTTTCCCTTTAACCTGTTTTCGGTATTGCAGCAGTCGTCGTCGCTCGACGTTATTCCCATAATGAAGGATTTCAGGCAGATGCTGCCTGTCCTGGATATGTTTCGCTATGAGTATGACCGTACCTTTGAGCGGTATGACGGTGTTGATTTTCTGACATTCTGTCGGGAGCAGGAGATCTATGAACCGTTTTTAAGAACGGTCTTGCATCCTTTTTCCGACGCGACCATGAACAGGATGGAGGTGCTTTCAGCGGCTGAGGCGATCCGGTATTTTCATTTCTACTTCATGGGGAGTCCCGAGGCGTTAGGTTACCGGATTACAACCAGGAACTGTATGGATGCCCTGATCCATCCTATGGAGCGGCGGCTGAAAGAGCTTGGAGTCAGGATGCTCCTTGGAAAGAAAGTCAGCCGGATTGTCGTTGACGGTCAGTCTGTTTCCGGTGTCGAACTGGACGGCGGCGGTTCGGGTGCGCTTGTCGTCAGGGTCGATGCTGCAGAGGTCAGGGAGGGTGAGTGGGCGTCGTTTAAAGGGGGTAACGGCATGCCGGTGCTTCTGACCAGGCGTGACGGGGAGTATATCGCTTTTGACGCTACCTGTACGCATATGGGATGTCCGGTTGTTCCTGATGAAAAATCCGAAGGTTTTTTCTGCCCCTGTCATGCCGGGATGTTTGACGGAAACGGGGCTGTAGTAAGCGGGCCTCCTGAAACGCCTCTGGGAAAACTTGACGTGACGGTTGCCGGTCAGGAACTGCTGGTGTTTTCCGGAACCACGGGCGGCAAAGAGGTTCTGGAATGTGATTACTGCGTGATGGCCGCGGACGTTTCCGGCACCAAGAGGATTGTCGAACGTTCAGCGATGCGGCAGCCGGAGTTTGAATCGCAGATCGCGGCCCTTGGAACAGCAGATCCCTATGTTGTCTGGAGGCTCTGGCTGGACAAACCGCTCACATCCGCGGAGTATCCGTTCTATACGGTCGCGGGGTATACCTATACGGATTCGATCTCTCTGTTTTCGAGGTTTCAGGAGCCTTTTATTTCCTGGTCAAAGCAACAGGGGGGCAGCGTTGTGGAACTGCATGCCTATGCTATCGCTCCCGGTGATATGCGTTCTGACGAGGTGATCAAACAGACGATGTTGAGGGAGATGCATCACATGTTTCCGGAAACCAGGGATGCCCGGATTCTCTATGACGTCTACATGCAGCAGCAGAACTTTACGCGCTGGGCACCGGGAGATCATGCCGGAAGACCGGTTTCCGAGACGCCGCTGGATAATCTTTTTCTCGCCGGAGACTGGGTGAAAGTCGATGCGCCGGTTTTTCTCATGGAAGCAGCCGCTTTCACCGGCCGCCTCGCGGCAAACGCAATCTGTCGCAAAGAGGGCTTGAAACCGACACCTCTGCCGATCGTACCCATGGACGGGTTGTTTGCGTGACGAGGGAACAGGTAATGGATAATGGATAGTGGATAATTGATAATGAGGGATAGCCTGGAGGAAGTCAGAAGTCAGAAGTTGGAAGGGGGAATGGGGGGAAATGACTAATGACTAGTTACTATTGAGCCAACCAGCCATTGAGCCATTCAGCTATCTCGCCATCCAGCACTTTTTACTTTTGCCTTTTGACTTACACTTGTCCCACTCTCCAGTCATTCCCGTGCTTGACCCGTGAAATCTGAGCATCTGTTTCACAGGTCTTACACGGGAATCCATTCTTCTCCGGTAAAAACGCATGGATGCCGGATCACCCCGTGAAATAGATGTTTGGATTTCACAGGGCGGCATGACTATCCGGAGGGCATGGATACCGGATCGAGTCCGGCATGACTATCTTAACGTAGTCACTGGTCACTGGTCACTGGTCACTGGTCACTGGTCACTGGTCACTCAGCACTCGTCCCTTTCTTTCCTTTTCCCTTTTGACCTTTACCTTTTTACTTTATTCCTCCAGTCCAAGGCACTTGATCACGGTGTTGTGCAGAAGGGGACGGAATTTGCGGATTTTGATGTTTTTCGAGGAGGGGTGAACCCTGTTGGTGAGGGCTATGACCGCAAGATCCTTTTGCGGGTCGATCCAGATGCTTGTGCCGGTGTAACCGAGATGTCCGTAGGAATCAGGGGAGAAATAATCACCCGAGGATGAACGCCCGTTGAGAGAACGAAGATCCCAGCCGAGAGCACGTGATCCCGGATATCTTTCGGTGAACTTACGCAGGGTTGACGGTTTGAAATATCGTGCACCGTTGTATTCTCCTTCCTGCATCAGCATCGTTGCAAAGACAGCAAGGTCCCCGGTTGTTGAAAACAGCCCTGCGTGTCCCGCTATTCCGCCAAGCAGAGCGGCATTGTGGTCATGGACAAGCGGGCGTGGTTTCCTGATGGTCCATCGGGTATCTTTTTCTGTTGGCGGTATTCCCGGTCGCAGAGAGCTTGAAGGGTTAAACAGCGTTGAGCTCATGGCAAGAGGCTGAGAGAAACGCGCGTGGAAATTGTCTTCCAGGTTTTTTCCCGTCACCTGTTCAATGACTTTGCCGAGTGTTATGAATCCGAGATCGCTGTATGATGTCGATGCTCCCGGAGAGGAGAGCAGTTTTTCATTGTAGATGGCCTGCATGACCTCTTCAGGCGTGCCGCATGTTGTTATGAAAAACCTGTGAGCTATAAGCCCTGAATTGTGCAGCAGCAGGTTCTTTATCGTGACGTTTTCCTTGCCGTTTCGAGCGAATTCGGGAATGTAGCGCGATACGGGGGCATCGATGTCAAGCGAATCTCTTTCACTGAGCTGCATGATGATTGCTGTCGTCACGAGTGGTTTGGTAAGAGAGGCCAGATCGTAGACAGTGGACGTATCGACAGGCGAGGAGCTGCGGCTGTAGGTCAGTCTCCCGAAAGCTTTGTGAAAAAACACTTTGTCTTTGTAGATGACAGCGATGCTTGCTGACGGAAAGACGCCGTCGGCAATCGAATGCTTCATGAGCGCTTCAAGCGGTTTGAATCTTTCTGCTGCTGCTCCGGTGTTCAGGAAAGTAACCAGCATGAAGGCCGACAGCAGGACGTGGATGCGTATGTATCGCTTCATGGAATTGCCCGTTAGCTCCTTTCAGACGGTGTTAGAACAGCGAAAACCGGACGTATCGTTTCGGGTTTTCTTTCAGGTCAACGATCAGGGAGTCAAGGCTCTCAACGCTCTTGTTGATGTTCGAGTAGAGCGCGGGATTTGAATGAAGCTGACCGATGGTGCCCTCGTTGCTGTTGAGTTTCTGAACGAGAGAATCTGTTCTTGCCGCAGCCTGTTTAATGTTGACGATGGTTTCACGGGTTTCCGATGCCAGCTGTTTGTCATTGATGAGCTTCGGAAGAAGTCCTTTTCCGCTTTTAAGCTCACGGGAGAAACTGGTAAGTTCGGCTGAGGCCGTTTGCAGGTTGTTCAGGGTTTTTTCCAGGTCGCCAGCCATCTCTTCCGACCCGAGAAGCTTTGCCAGAGGTCCTTTGCCGTTATTGATCTTGTCAAGTAACGTGTTGATCTGACCAACCGCTTCTCCGGCAGTTTTGGTCAGGTTGTCCAGGCCTGTTTCGCTTTCATCGAGCGTGATAAAATCACCTTCCTCGACAGGTTTTCCGCTGCCGGTCGTGATATCGACATATTTGTCTCCCAGTATTCCCAGAGAGATGATGCGGGCTTTGGAGTCGTTGGTGATAATGGGGGCGAATTCTTCTTCCAGACGCATTTGAACAAGGATAAAGAGTGAGTCATTGCGGTTGATGAACTCCATTTTCGATACGGTTCCGATTTTTTTTCCTGAAACCGAGACAAAGTTGTTTTCCTTCAGGCTGCCAACATTCTGAGCCATCATCTGTATTGTGATAGCGCTTTTGAAGAGGCTTGAGTTTTTTCCGACAACCAGGCCGAGATATGCCGCCAGTCCAAGGCCGATGACGAAAAATATGCCGGTTTTAAGATCGCCCCACTTCAGTGTATTCGGGTTTTTCATTACTGCCTGTTATTCAAAATTAATGTTCATTGTTCGAGTATCTTGTCGGAAAGAATTGACTGTATGAACGGATGTGTCGAATCATGCAGCTTTCCGGTTTCATCGTCAAAAATGATTTTTCCCTGGTAGAGAACGGCGACACTGTCGGCAACCTGAAAAACGTCGTCAATAATATGGGTGACTATGGCTGCGCCGAGATCACTTTTATTTCTCAGGGAGCTGATCAGACCAAGGATTTTTTTTGAACTGACCGGATCCAGTCCTGCTGTAGGTTCGTCAAACAGAATCATCTTCGGATTGAAGATAAGCGCTCTGCCGATGGCGACCCGTTTTTTCATCCCTCCGCTCAGGTTTTCAGGCAGAGAGTCTTCATAGCCTTCAAGTCCTGCAAAGGCGATCTGTTCAGCGACTCTACGTTCTGTCTCTTTTTCAGATAATTTAAGGTTTTCACGTAAAAAAAAGCCGAGGTTTTCACTGATGCTCATTGAGTCGAACAGCGCGTTTCCCTGAAATACGATGCCCATCTTGCGTCGAATCGGGTAGAGCTGAGACTCTTTCAGCTGCGTGATATCGACGCCGTCAATCAGTATTTTTCCGCAGTTCGGTTTTATGAGGCCGAGAATGAGTTTCAGAATGGTGCTTTTCCCTACACCGCTGGGGCCGAGAACCGCCTTGATCTTGTTGTCCTCGATAGTGAGGGAGACATTGTCGAGTATTTCCCGTGTGCCGTATCGTAAGGTTATATCCTGCAGTTCGATCATGGTAGCAATTGCTCTGTTCAGTCAGTCTACATGTTTTCCAGTACGAGTTTGGAAACATAAAAATTGGCCACAAGGATCAGTCCCGAAGAAACAACGATACCTTTAATGGTGGATCGTCCTACACCCGCGGTTCCTCCCTGGGCGATAAAGCCGTTGAAACAGCTCACGAGGGTAATGATGATGGCAAAAACCGGTGCTTTGAGGAACCCGACGACAAAGTCCTTGAATACCAGTCGAGGAAACACGGCGTTCCAGAAAATGCCGGGGTCGATTTTGTGGTAATGTTCAGCAAGAAGCGCGGCACTGTATAATCCTGAAAAGTCGGCGATTGCCGTCAGGGGAATGAAGACGATAAGAGCTGCCACAAGTCGAGGCATGACCAGTTTTGCGACCGGGTCGGTGCCGAACGCACGCAGCGCATCGATCTGTTCCGAAATTTTCATCGCGCCGAGTTCCGCTCCGTTGCGTGAACCGTATCTGGCTGAGAGCATCAGGCCCATAATCAGCGGGCCGAGTTCACGTATTACTGAGAGTGCGGTGGAACGGCCCAGCATTGTTTTCGCTCCGAAATCCTCCAGAAGGTTACCCACTTCAACGGCCAAAAGAGCACCAATTGCAATTGAGCTTACAAGAACAATAGGCAGGGAATCCGCGCCTGCTATTTTTGCCTGGTCAAGAAAATCTCTCCAGTACCGCCGTATCTTTGGAATAGTAATAAAAGCTCTCAGTGAGAAAAGAAAAAAATCCTGCATAGTCAGGAAAAACTCTTTCATCGAGAGATTTATTCTGTCAGGGATCGTACCGATAGGTGTTCTCTCCATAGTGGTGCTAAGCCGTAACTATCCTGCTTTTCATTTTTGTGACCCATTCATAGGGTATCGTCGTCTGGCCGAAGTGATCTTCTTCCTGATCCTTGAGCCCGTGGTAATCAGAGCCACCTGAAAAAAGCATGAAATACTCATTGGCGATTTCCCTGTAGTAGTTCATTTTGTAGGAGTCGTGGGAAGGATGGATTATTTCAATGCCGTCAAGGCCGAAATTGATCAATTTCCGGAGAATCTCATCCGGTATGTTCTGACCGGGATGTGCAAGAAACGATAGCCCGGAGGCTTTGTTAATGAGCTTGATGATTTCAGCGGGGGGTGTTTCAATACTTTTTACATAGGCAGGACTGTGCGAGCCGAGATACTTGCTGAACGCTTCACTGAAACTTCTCACAAACCCCCCGTCCTGCAGCACAGCGGCAATATGAGGCCGTCCAACGCTGCCGTTCTGTGCTTTCAGAATAATCTGTTCAATCTCGATTTTTACACCGATTTTTGCAAGCTTTCCTACCATACGCTCCGCGCGCTCGGTACGCAACTGCTTACAAAGCTCCAGATAACTCTTGAGTTCCGGGTTTTTATGATCAAAAAAATAACCAAGGATATGAATATCATGTCCCTGATAGGTAGAGCTCATTTCTACACCGGTAATAAGCTCTATGCCGTATTCTATGGCTAATGGCTTGGCTTCGTCAATTCCTAAAACAGAATCATGGTCAGTTATACTTATAGCCTTCAATCCGGTTTTTTTTGCTTTTTCTACAATTTCTTCCGGTGTAAAGACTCCGTCTGAACATTTAGTGTGTATATGTAAATCTGCTTTTCCAAAGCCATTATGCCCTACACCTGACAAGCTGTATGGCATGGCCTAAAAGGTTTTCGTATTATTTATTGCTATACGTATATATAAAAAAAATTTCCGCCATTGATCGATACAAAAGAGAATTATTTTTTTGTGCTAATAGTTGCCGGGAGGGGAGTGTCGAATGTCGAATGACTATTGAATAAGGGAAGACTGGTAATTCGTAGGGGCGAAAAATCTTTCGCCCGTTCTGGCCATCTTCAAGCCAACCTGCCAAGTTACCTCTGTCCCTTGCTTACGCCTGAAGATAGCCGTTGGCTATGAGTCCGAGAATGCCGACGCCGAGGGCTATGCGGTAGAGGATAAAGAGCGCGGTGGAGTGCTGCTTGAGGTAGTTGATCAGGAAGGCTATAGAGGCGTATCCCACGATACCGGCAAAGAGTGTCGCGACAGCGAGGTTCAGGAGGTCGCTGCCGGATGCCATGAGCTGATCCCGGGTCTCATATAACTGGTAGATACCTGCGGCAAATACCGCCGGTAGTGAGAGGAGAAAGGAGAACCTTGCGGCGGTTTCCCGCGAAAGGTTCAGAAAAAGGCCTCCGGTTATGGTGACTCCGGAACGTGATGAGCCGGGAATAAGGGCGATGCTCTGGGCAAGACCTATGAGCAGCGCTTCCTTCCAGCCGATATCGTTCATTGTTTTTGCTTTCAGGCCTTTATCGGCCCGCCGTTTCATCAGCCATTCGGCAAGGGTGAGCATGAGCGCCAGAACAATAAGCGCGACACTGATCCAGTAGAGTGAACGCAGGCTGGTTTCTATCTCGGTCTTGAAGAGCAGGCCCAGAATGACGATCGGCATCGTGCCGGCGGCAATCATCCAGCCCATTCGGGATTCCTGTGTTTCAAAAGGCCTGCCTGAACGGAGGCCGTCGAAAACTCCTCTGGTGATGGAGTGGATATCCTTGTAGAAATAGATCAGGACAGCTGCAAGCGTGCCTATCTGCACAATTGCAGAAAATGCTGCTCCCGGGTCCTGCCACCCGGCGAGAGCCGGTACTATGCGAAGGTGTGCCGTGCTGCTGATGGGAAGAAACTCTGTGAGACCTTGAACGATGCCGAGAATGATTGCTTCAAAAAGAGTCATGGAAGGCTTGGGTGTTCAGGGTTCAGGATCTCGCGCAGCTTTTCAACGGCTTTTTTTACAGCCTTTGAACGGTGACTCAACCGGTTTTTTTCTTCCGTACTCATTTGCGCGAAGGTTGCCTGTGCAGAATTTACCCAAAAGACAGGGTCATATCCAAACCCCTTGTCGCCCGTTTTTTCTCGAGTGATCTCTCCTTCAACAGCTCCTTCGACTGCTGTTTCAAAGAGACGCGGCGCGTTCTTTCCTGTTATGCGTCCCTTGAGCGCGACAACCGTCCGGAACGTTGCCTTTCTGTCGGTTACGTTCTCCATTTCTTTGAGGAGGTGGTTGACGTTGTCGTCATAGGTCGGCGATGTTCCTTCGGGTACGGGGGCAAAACGTGCCGAGTAGACGCCGGGAGCACCGTTCAGGCCGGATACTTCGAGCCCTGTATCATCGGCGACGGTTATGAGAAATGCAAAACGGTCTGACAGATGGTTGAAAACGGCATCGGTTTTCAGTTTCGCGTTACCTTCGAGAGTTTCTTCCGTCTCCTCGATCTCCAGCTCAACGTTCAGGTCTGCAAGAGAGTTGACACTGATATGTGGCGCGATATGTTCCAGAAGGGGTTTGATCTCTCTGACTTTGTCGCGGTTATTCGTCGCGAGTACGATGGCGAGCGTTTCGGTTGCGTTTTGCATGGTCGTTATTTCCAAGGTTGTTCAGTTCCCTTCACCTGAATTGAGCGATCGACAATCCCGAAGGGTTTCATACAATGCGGCTCTTTATCAGTTTTACGTTCACCCGACAGGTGAGGGATAATCTTTATACATGCATGGTATAACAGATAGTTTTTAATAAGCTTACTGGTATGGGTTTAGGCTTCATTGATAAGGCGCAGCATATCCCGGACGGCGGTTTCCATGCCTGCGAGTGCCGCCCTCGCGATAAGGGCGTGTCCGATACTGACCTCTTCGATTTCCTCTATCCTTCTGAAGGGTAGAATGTTATAGTAATTCAAGCCGTGCCCTGCGACAACGCGAAGACCGGAATCACGGGCGTATGACGCGGCGATACGAATTCTTTTTATTTCAGCGTCAATTTCCTCAGGTCTTTTTTTCAGAGAATACGGGCCGGTGTGCATTTCGACAATGTCCGCTCCCGCTTTCGCGGCAAGTGCAACAGCTTTTTCTTCCGGCTCGATAAAGAGGCTTACCTCAATGCCTGCATCCCTGACCGGCTTGATGAATTCGGCCAGCCGGTCGTAATGACTGATGATGTCAAACCCACCTTCCGTGGTGAGCTCCTCGCGTTTTTCAGGCACCAGGGTGATGAGCTCAGGTTTTGTCCGGATGGCGATCCGCTGCATCTCTTCGGTCATCGCCATTTCAAGATCAAGTTTTGTGGTGACGGATTCGCGTAATCTTTCCAGGTCGCGATCCTTTATGTGCCTTCGGTCTTCACGGAGGTGGCAGACGATTCCTGAAGCGCCACTGAGCTCAGCGATCGCGGCGGCTGTTACGGGGTCCGGCTGTTGTTCGTTCCGCGCGTTGCGAAGCGTTGCGATATGGTCGATATTGACGGCTAACTGCATATGGGTTCAACTTGTATTTTCAACTCAACATTCCTTCGGCTCCTCTCTTACCATCTATATGTATACTTTGCTGCACATATGCAACAGCTAAGGGCTAAAAAGCGATGTTTACATACAGGAGCCTTACAGTGAGGGCTGGATGGAGGTTTCAAGCAGGGATGCCAGATGACGATAGGGTGCAAGTTTCGCGTGACTGCTCAGTTTGCCTGAAAAAAGCGGTAGCCATCTGGAAAGGTGGTCTTGTATAAATGCATGATAGGTATGCCGGGCGTCTTCACGGGTCTCATCCAGCGTCGCCGCGGAGGCAAGGAAGGCCAGAAATTCCAGTTCTGTCGATATATGGTCTACAAGGCCGGGGTCGACGGTCATTCCCCATTCCTCATAGTGCAGTTGTATTTTCCGGCAGCAGGTGCCGAGCATCCGTCCTTCCAGGAACACCGATTCGTAAGGTGCGCAGGGTGTGTTCGGGTATCCTGTGATAAACAGCCGGGTATATTCTCCCTGAAGCTGTTCATTGTTTTCCTGCTCAAACATGCCGGTCAGGGTTTCAAATGTTTCCCTGTTCTTTTCAATGTGCTCCTGTTTTTCGCGTAGAGCAGGCAGGAAAGCGTCGTTGGGGTAAGCAAAACAGAGGCTCAGAAAACGGAGGGTATGGATAGTGTTCCTCAAAGGTCGAAAGTTGAAAGTTGATAAGAAGTGACGAGTAACCAGTGAATAGTGACGGGTGACAAGCAACCAGTGAATAGTTACAAGTGACGAGAGTAAGGCAAAAAGGCTGGATGGCCAAATGGCTGAATGGCTGAATGGCTACTCAGCTCCCTAGCACCTAACTCCTAACACATCCCACACTCATCACTCATTGCTCAGCACTCAGAACTCAGAACTGAGAATTCTCCCCGTCTTCCATTATTCAATAGTCATTCGACAATAATCATTCCACCTTCTGGATTCTTGCTTCCGGCTTCCCCCAGGCAATCCCTTATTATTCAATAGTCAATTGCCATTCGACACTCGCCCCTTCGCCCCCTCTCGTCACTTGTCACCGGTCACTCGTCACTTTTCTTTCCTCCCTTCCTTCACCACGGATACTGAAAGACGCCTGCATGGAGCACATAGTAGCGAAGCAGGAATCCGCCGACAAGTACCAGGCTTCCGGCTGTGACCATGAGGAATGCTGAGCTTTTTGCATGTCCAGAGAAAAAGATGCTGTAGGTTTCTATCAAGAGTGGAAGCAGAAGCCCCAGTCCGAGAAAACCGTAGACGAACATCGGGGTTTCAAAAAGAATGGATGCGGATTCCCGGGCCCCGGTGGGCAGAAAGAACGCGAAATTGAAATAGGCGCCGAGGATGATGAGTTCGGTTACTATCAGCGCGGCGTCCAGTTGTTCGAGTTTTTGGACAATTGCCCAGGAGCCTTCTTCTCTGGAAAAGGTGAAAAGCAGTAACAGAAACGCCGCTCCGGTTGAAAAAGCCGAAAAAACAAAAAGCAGGGGCAGGGCCGGCGTGTTCCAGAAGGAAATTGCAGGCGCTGATGAAATCAGGAGTCCGGTGTAGATAGCGACAAGAAATCCGGCAGTGGCCCCGCCGAGAGCAGCCATCTTGTTGAAGCGTTCAAGAAGTGCCAGGATTTTTTGAGGCAGTTTGCTGATGAGTGGTTCCAGACGCGGCCAGCTTTTCAGGAGCGGGATGACATAGGCAATCGATGCAAGAAAGTAGATGTTGATAAATACCACGCCCCAGAAAATCCATGAACGGGGGTTGGTGAGAGCATATATGGCTTTCAGGGGTTGAAGCATGTCTGCCAGAAGAAATATGGTGCCTATGACCATGAATCCTATAGCCGACAGGACTGCTGCGGATATGATCTTTTTATCGCCGTTTTCAAACATGTGCAGCATTGCACCGATGGCTACCGTTGCGCCGCCGAGCCCTCCGAGAAAAAGGTAGGTCGCGATCTGCCAGTGCCAGACATCCTGATGTACAAATGACATGAGTCTTGAATCTTCTATGTTATACTGCCTTTGCGGCTTTATTTTTTAATGAGCAATGAGCAATGAGCAATGAGCAATGAGCAATCAGGACGGTATGTAAAAAACTTTGGGTGCGGTTCCGAGTTCAGGCCGGAGCGGTTTGGCCTTTCCGGTTTTTGACAGTTTATGAACCTCGCTTTGCGGATCATCAAGATCGCCGAATATTCGTGCATTGGTCGGGCAGGTGCCGGCGCATCCGGGTTTCAGTCCTTCCTGAACCCTGTGTTCGCAAAAACTGCACTTGTCGACATGTGGCGCACGGTGCGAGAGATCGTCCCCATAGAGTGTTTCAGCAGTTGAGACATCGTTCCGGTCATAAGGATATCGGGCGTCGTATGGGCACGCGATCGAACAGGCGTAACATCCCATGCAACGGTCATAGTTTATCCGTATAATGCCGTCTTCGGTCTTGTACGTGGCGCCTGAAGGGCAGGCTGAAAGACACGGGGTGTTTTCACAATGCATGCAGAGTCTTGGCAGAAACTCCCTGCGTACGTCAGGATAGCTCCCGTGCTCAATATCTTCTACGTGGGTGCGGAATTTGCCGTTCCAGTAGGGGGTCTGATTTTCCATTGAACATGCTGCCATGCATGCCTGACAACCGACGCAAAGTCGCATGTCCATTACCATTCCATAACGTGCCATGGCTATGCGGGCTCCTTTTTTCTTTGTTGATCGGTGAACCCTGAAGGTTTCATCCGAAGCTGTTCGTTATCGATTTTCGATGCTGTCCGGCTGGCGAAGAATGCTGTCATCATGTAACACAGTCGTAAAGATTGATCGTCGTCTACGCGCTCTGCCAGGTTCAGGTCTTCTTATGTCGGTTTTATCCGGACGGTAAACTCCTGCGACATAAATGACGCGGCGAGCGGTTCAATACTGTAAGGCATCAGTTCGTTCAGCGCGGTGCCTTTTCCTCCGGCAATGCCGAGTTTCGGGTTTTTACTGCCGTAGGCAGAGGGCAGAAAGACCGTGTCTGGCCGGATCATTTCCGTTACGAACAACGTCGCCCTGACTTTTTTGTTATACCTCAGATTCTCTATCTCAATGATCTGCCCCTGTTCAAAACCAAGCTCTTCGGCTCTCGATTTGTTTAACCAGAGGCCGGTAAATGCACCTTTCTTGGGTGTTGTCAGCGAGGAAAGAAGTGCATTATTATTGTTGGTCGAAGCGTGAGAGACAACGGGAACCTTTCCATAGGTAAAGTAGAATTCGTCCCGATCCAGACTGTTTTTGTTCCGGTCGTCCGAGAGGGAAAGCGGAACATAGCCCAGTACCGGGTCCCAGAGCGGGTTGGGGCCTGCGGCTCGGGTAAATGAAGCAAGAATCGGACTGAACAGTTCAAGCCTTCCTGACATGGTAGGAACGGGTATCTTTGCAGGCATAGCCGATTCCGCCAGAAGTTCCTCAGCGTTTTTCAGTATGATCACCCCTTTTTCCCGAATTGTTTTTTCAACCTCGCTACCGGATAGTTTTTCGCCGGTGACATGCTCAGACAGGTGACCGAGTGCTTCGAATGAGGCTTTCAGGAATGCTTCGTTATAGGGCTTTCCGGCATCCCGGGCACTCTTTATCTCATGTTTCAGCAGTGCTTCATCGAGCCCGGCATACTCAGCGATTCCAGCAAGGTAGTTATCCAGCTTGCCCATCCGGTCGGTGATTTCGCAGAAAATGTCAGCGGCGTCCCGGGTATTGTAGAGCGGTTCTACAGCTCGAAGCCGGGTGGCAAAGCCAAGGTTGGTGTCCGGGCCGAGCGGATAAAGAAGCGGTTCATTCCGTTCCAGATAGGTATGGTTCGGCAGAATGACATCGGCAAACGCTGTAGTATCAGATGGCAGGACATCAATGGTGACGACCAGATCTACAGTGCTGCTGGAAAGGATTTCCTCCCAGCGTTCGGCAGGAAAGTAGTGTCTGATCGGATTGGCGGCGTTCATGAAGAACGCCTTGATGTTGTAAGGTTCTCCATTGTACACCATGTCGCCTCGTACCGCTTCGAGGAGGCCGGTGTCTGCCATCGCGGGAAGAAATACAGAGGGCTTGCCCTGTTTCTGCTGTTCCTGTGCCCAGGCAAAGGAAAGAGCCGGTTTGCCGTGGGACCAGGACGCGGGATTCGCGAAAATATCAATTAGGCCGTTCGCGAAAGCCATTCCCGGAAGCATGACGGGTGGAATTTCCTTCGGTTCCTCAGCTTGATCCGTCCCGTGGCGCTTCATGTGCCAGGCGTTTTCAGCTTTATGGCGGTATTCACCGTTCATCAGCCAGCCGCCCGTAACGTCAATTCCTCCTACAAGCGTTTGAATGATCGCCTGCATCCGACGCTGGGCGATAACATGGTGGTAACGGGAGCCCATCCAGCCGGGATCGACCAGAGCGGGTCTTGCCTGACCGAACTCAAGTGCAATGCGCCTGATGGTTTCTGCAGGGATGTCGGTGATGGCAGATGCCCATTCCGGCGTGAACGAGCTTGTGTTTTCAATAAAGAGGTCAAAGACAGTGGTGACGGGTTTGCCGTTCCATACTGTGCCAGCCGGAACTCTCAGGGCAGGGACAACAGGTTCGCCGCTTTTGGTGCGGTCGTTCCGGTTGGTGTATGCGGCAACAGGGCGCACTGTGCCGCTGATTTCATCATAAATATAATATGCGTCCGGTTTTCCGTCGCTTCCCATGCCGGCAGCAAGTTCTCTTGTGCCGCTGCTCTCTTTGAACGTCAGGAAAGGCGCGTTGGTGTGATTTGCCAGGAACGCTTTATTATACAGCTCCTCGCGGAGCATGGTATGGATCATTGCGAGAAAAAAGGCATGGTCGGTTCCCGGCCTGATCGCGATCCACTCGTCGGCTTTGGAGGCAAGCTCGCTCTGTCTCGGATCGAGGCAGACGACTTTTGCTCCTTTTTTTCTCGCTTCACTGAACCGGACGGCACGTGCCGTGGAAATCGCTGCAACGGAGGCGTTGTTCTGGCTGAAGAGAATGTATCGCGCGTTTTCAAAATCGGCGAGAACTTCGTCATGAACATTGAAATTCCCGGTGACCAGATCGGTCCCCAGATGCCCTGCTGTGACGCAATGCTGCATCGGCGACGCAATGATATTCGGGATTTCAAGTGTACGGACAAAAGGAAGACTGAAGTGCATGTAGGAAACGCAGGCTGTCCAGCCGCCGATCATGGCGATTTCCCAGGGATTGACTTTTTTAAAGCGTGAGGCGATATAGTCGTATGCCTCATCCCATGTGGCGACACGGAAATTCCATTCACCGCGTTTGCTGCCTTCAACCCTGATAAGCGGCTCCTTGATGCGGTCGGGATCATAAAGCTGGCGAAGCCCTGCCTGACCACGTGCACAGATTTTGCCGCGATTAAGCGGACTGTTCCGGTTTCCCTCTATCTTAACTGCACGTTTTTGACCGTCAACTGTCTTTACCGCGACGTTGATATCGCAGAAAGAAGAACAGAAATTACAAATGCTTGGCACCCAGACGACATTCCCGGAAGATGATTGTGCCTGAACAGCACGTTCCTCCCTGCCTGAATCCCATACTGGCCGAAGCAGAGCCATTCCTCCCAGTACGCCTGCTGCCTTGAGAAACTGGCGCCGTGATATTTTTTTCTTCATGCCCGGTTTGACGGTTGTGAATTGAATGTGCGGCTGTGGCGAAGCCAATAAGAAATCAATTTATCACAAACAATCGCTAATTGTCAAATATTATGGGTTGTTACGTTGTTGTTTCGTGACAGGTGACTTTTCTTTCAGTTTGGTGATTTTGCCGCTAAAGCGGTATGTTTGGATTGGATTTTTTAATGGCGGCTTGGGGAAATAGGTAGTGGGGAATAGGCAGGGAAGGGGCGACAGATTTTTTTCCTGTCATTCCCGTGCCTGACACGGGAATCCATACGCTTGTCGGTAACTGCATGGATGCCGGATCACCCCGTGAAATAGATGTTTGGATTTCACAGGGCGGCATGACTGTCCGGGGAGATTGGAGGCGGGAAACGGGAAAAGCGAGTGGGAGTAATAGGGAATGGAAGAATATTTTCTCCTACGAATAACGAATAACGAATAACGAATAACGAATAACGAATAACGAATAACGAATAACGAATAACGAATAACGAATAACGAATAACGAATAACGAATAACGAGTAACGAATATGGTACGTTTTATAGAGCTGATACGGAACTGTCTGACGGATATCAGGGAGATCATGCCCTGGGATCTGGTGGATCGTCTGAAGGAAAATCCTGATCTGCTTCTACTCGATGTTCGGGAGCCATGTGAGTTTGATGCTATGCACATCCGTGGCTCAATGAATGTGCCGAGGGGTATTCTGGAATCTGCCTGCGAGTGGGATTATGAAGAGACCGAGCCCGAGCTGGTGAATGCCAGGGAGAGGGAAATTGTTGTGGTTTGCCGTTCCGGCCATCGCAGTGTGCTTGCGGCTCATTCGATGCAGGTTCTCGGCTATGAAAATGTTGTTTCTCTCCGGACAGGTTTGAGAGGGTGGAACGACTATGAAGAGCCGATGGAAAACATCCGTGGTGAAAAGGTCGAAGAGGAAGAGGCCGACAACTATTTTACCGCCACACTCCGTCCGGATCAGAAACGCCCGAAAGGTGAAGGGGGGAGTGGGAAATGACTATTGAAGAATGGATAGTGGAGAATGGAGAATGGAGAATGGAGAATGAGGGATAGACTGGGGGAAGCCGGTAAGTCCAGTAAGTGCTGAGCAATGAGCAATGAGCAATGAGCGATGAGCGATGAGGGGGAAGGTGGGATGTAGGAAGCAGGAAATGACTAATGGCAATTGACTAGTGAGCTATCCAGCCAGTTTGTTTTTTTCTTGTCGTTACTCGTTACTCGTTACTCGTCACTGGTGACTTCTTCAACTATCTTCCCCCTATTCCCCATTCCCCTCCGAATAACGAACAGTGTAGGAGCTGGAAACTACTTTTCTTATCTTCGGTTACCTCTGTGAGGATTCTTCATGGATACTTGCAGTTGTTTGTGGTCATGTGATTAATGAATCCTTAACAGGAACCGAATGAACGATACAAGTAAAAGAATACATCACTCTTCTGGAAATCCAGGAAAGCCGGTCGATACGGAAATTCCGACTCAGGAGCATATCGCAGAGGCTGAACGCTGCGGTTTCCAGTGCCGCGCAAAGGCGGCGAAAGTCCGGTTTGACGAGTTGTTTCCCGGGATTATCGCTTCGATAACGGTCGCAGCTGCGGCAACGTTTCTTTCTGAACACTATGGGGCGCCAACCATGCTGTTCGCTCTTCTGCTCGGCATGGCGTTTCGCTTTCTGTCTGAAGGCGGTAAGGCTATTGCCGGTATTCAGTTCGCATCAACTACCATTCTGCGCATAGGCGTTGCTTTTCTGGGAATGCGTATTACACTGGACCAGATTCTTTCACTCGGGGCGGGGCCGATGGCCGTGGTCATCGGATCGGTGTTGCTTACCATTCTCTTCGGTCTCGGTCTTTCAAAATTGATGGGGAGAGGAAAGCGGTTCGGCGTGCTTACCGGAGGCAGCGTCGGGATCTGTGGCGCTTCTGCGGCACTTGCGATATCGGCTATCCTTCCAAAAGACGAATACAGTGAACGCAACACCATCTTTACCGTCATCAGCGTGACCGCCCTGAGTACCATTGCCATGATACTCTATCCGGTTATTGTTCAACAGTTCGGTTTTGACAATGAGGCGGCAGGCATTTTTCTCGGAGGTACCATTCATGATGTCGCGCAGGTGGTCGGCGCGGGTTACTCTGTTTCCGAAAAGACCGGTGACACGGCTACATTTATCAAACTTCTGCGTGTCGCCATGCTCGTTCCGGCAGTTTTTACTCTTTCACTGATCTTTCATACCCGCAACAAGGAAGAGGGCAACGACGCGGGCAGGGTCTTTTTTCCGCCGTTCATTATTTTTTTCATTCTCTTTGTCGGCATAAACAGTTCCGGTTTTACTCCTGAACCTCTCAGGGCTTTTATTGTTGATACATCCCGCTGGTGTCTGGTGACGGCTATTTCTGCCCTTGGTATGAAAACATCGTTAAAAGCTCTTTTCGATGTGGGCTGGAAGCCTGTCTCGATACTTGTTGCAGAGACCGTGTTTCTTGCAGCGCTTGTGCTTGGCGCCATATACTGGATGGCCTGATCGTAGAGGAAAAAACGGTTTTTTCTTGACTATAGTTATGTAATTATGTAAGTTTTCTGACTTGACTTTAACCCCGTTATGAACTCCTCGGCCAGAGCAGAAACAGGATCGCATCGAGGGGAGAATCGTAGTAATAACAATACATACAAGGAGAATTCATGAGTGAAATTGCAAGCAATATGGAGCTGGACTGTCAGGGTATGAACTGTCCTTTGCCGATTCTTAAGACAAAGAAGGCGGTTGACGGGATGAAAAGCGGCGAGGTGCTGAAAATGAAGGCTACCGATGCCGGTTCAGTGAATGATATGGCATCGTGGGCAAAGCGGACAGGTAATGAGGTTGTCGCACATGACGAGGATGGTGGAGTTCATACTTTTTACATCAAGAAAAAATAGTTTTCTCCGAAGAATGGGAAAACCGGGGCATAGTCGGCATGATCATCATGCGATATGTCCCTTTTTTTGTGCATGTGCAGTTGTCTGATACTATCGTTTTTTGGCAGAGTTGAATATACTGAAACCGTCCCTTCGTTTTGACAGGGTATGGAGGAGTTGCCGGTGAAAGCAGTGAATGTTCCCAGGCTGATGATTTCAGCCGCCTACAAGAGTTCAGGAAAGACACTGGTGAGCCTCGGGATTATTTCCAATCTTGTTCAGGGAGGGGAGAGCGTTCGCAGTTTCAAGAAAGGCCCTGACTACATTGATCCGATGTGGCACAGGCTGGCTACCGGCAATGAGTGCCGTAACCTTGACCCTTTTCTGATGGGTTCAGACGGGTGTCTGGATTCATTTCTTCGAAACAGCGATGTCAAAAGTCTGTCTCTGATAGAGGGTAATCACGGGTTGCATGACGGTATGTCTATAGACGGTTCGGACAGTAGTGCCGGGTTGTCGCTTCTCCTGAAATCGCCGGTTCTGCTTGTCGTTGACAGCAGGAAGATGAACAGAGGTGTTGCCTCGCTTGTCATGGGTATGCAGTCGATGTCCCCGAAGGCGCATATTGCCGGTGTTATTCTCAATCAGGTGCGAGGGTCGCGTCAGGAGGAAAAACAGAGAAAGGCTATTGAGCAGTATTGCGGAATTCCTGTCCTCGGTGCTATTCCCGGGGATAAAGAACTGGTTATCACTGAAAGGCAGCTCGGGTTGACAACGGTTGGCGAAAGCAGTGATGCTGAAACAGTGATCAGGAGCGCAGGACAACGGGTTGCCGGATATTGTGATATGCAGACAGTCAGATCACTTTTCTTTACGGCGCCCTCGCTTGAAGAGCATTGTCGGCAAAGGGGGCGTGTTCAAGCTGAGCCCTCGGTCACGATAGGCGTTTTCAGAGATCCGGCTTTTTGTTTTTACTATCCGGAAAACCTGGAGGCGTTGGAGGAAAAAGGCGCGAGGCTGGTGTTTGTCAATGCGCTTGAAGACAGTTGTCTGCCTGAAGTCGACGGGCTCTATCTGGGAGGAGGGTTTCCTGAATCATTTTTCGGTGAACTGAGTGGAAATCAGACGCTTTTACAAGAGGTCAGGGATCGTGCGGCATCAGGAATACCTCTGTATGCTGAGTGCGGAGGGTTGATCTATCTTTCAAGAAAAGCTCTCTATGCAGGAAGATCTTATCCACTCGCTGATGTATTGCCGTTTGATATAGGTTTTCAGTCTAGGCCGGTCGGTCATGGATATCTTGATCTGATAAGTTCCCGTGACAGTCCCTGGTTTGCCAAGGGCGAAAGAGTAAAAGCCCATGAGTTTCATTATTCAAAACCTGTAAGATCTGATGGAACGAGTATCTATCAATTTGACGTGCTTTGGGGATATGGCGTGACCGGCAAGCGTGACGGAGCCCTTAATAAAAACCTGCTTGCCTCGTTTGCTCATCTTCATGCTATCGGGAATCCCGGCTGGGCGGGAAAATTTGTTTCTCTCGCTTCGGAGTACAAGGCGGGCGGAAGAGTGCTGGCGACCTGATTCTTTGAACCTGAGTTGAGCGATTCAATAGATACTTGCTAAAAACTGATAAGCGTTATTTTGTTACTCTGTCCTGCGTTGAAACACATTTGAAGTAAACAAACCCATTGGGTGAACGTGAAAAAGATCAGAAATCTGCATCTATTGTATCCCGTTGGGATTGTCGAGCATACAGCATCTTCTTTGTTGCAGGGGACTTGCGGTAATTTCCTGCAGTGGCGTTCCCTGCGCCTCGAATCTACAGCATGATCGACAATCGCTCAATTCAGGTTGAGGCTTCGGAAAAGATTATGGAATTATCGGTTATATGAGTATATAGCTAAGCGGGTAATTATTTTGGTCGCAGCTCTTTTATCTTTTCCTGCGACATACTATCTTTAATGCATTTTATCACGCTTTCAAGACATTGTTCTATACTTTCAAACTAATTCATAAAGGAGTCTGATTATGGCGATTGAGGTTAATGGCAATATTTGTGAAACAGATGATGATGGTTATCTGATCAATCTGGATGACTGGACTGAGGATGTCGCGAACAAGCTTGCTGAGACTGAGGATATCACGATGGATGAAGACCGCTGGACAGTCGTGAACTTTCTCAGGGATTATTACAGTGATTACCAGATTGCACCTGCGGTAAAGGTGCTTACCAAAGCAATTGCCAAAGAGCGCGGTATGGATAAAAAAGCTGCATCTGAATATCTTTATGGCCTTTTTCCGAGCGGACCAGCACTGCAGGCATGTAAGATAGCCGGACTGCCGAAACCAACTGGTTGTGTATAAGGGACAGGATGTCTGTTTCCCTTCCAAATTTCTGTGTAATTAAAGGAGGATCATTATGGGAGATGCTAATGGTGCCGGCTCAAACGGGTCGGGCAATGGGAAGTTTCTTAACCCCACACCGATGCTTGACGAGCTTGAAAGCGGCCCTTGGCCGAGTTTTGTGACCGGTCTGAAGGACCTTGCGGAAAGAACGAAAAAGCCCATGCTTCGTGGTGTGATGGATCAGCTGGAATATTCCTATCAGACAAGGATGGGGTATTGGAAGGGCGGTCTTGTTACCGTGAAAGGTTATGGCGCAGGGATCATCACAAGATATTCAATGATCAGGGACAAGCTTCCTGAAGCTTCGGAATTCCATACAATGCGTATCCAGGCTCCTCCCGGATTGCATTACAATACAGAATCGCTCAGAGAGCTCTGTGATATATGGGAAAAGCACGGTACCGGTCTTATCGCTTTGCATGGCCAGACCGGTGATATCATGCTGCAGGGTATCGAGGCCGACAAGGTTCAGGAGTGTTTTGACGAATTGAACCAGAAAGGCTGGGATCTCGGCGGTGCAGGAGCGGGAATGCGTACCGGTGTTTCCTGTGCTGGACCCGCACGCTGTGAACAGGCATGCTACGATACGCTCGAGATGCATGAAAAAGTCATGAAGCATTTCGTGGGTGCGGTTCACCGTCCGGAATGGAACTATAAATTCAAACTCAAGTTTTCAGGCTGCCCGAACGATTGTACCAATGCTATCATGCGTTCAGATATAGCCGTGATCGGCATGTGGCGCGACTCGATCCAGATGGATGAATCCGCGGTAAAGGAGTGGGTGGATGAAAACGGTATGGAGAAGCTGGTCAACGAGGTTGTCAGTCTCTGTCCTACACGGGCGATTTCGCTCAAAGAGGGAGGTATTGCTATCGATAACGGCAACTGCGTTCATTGTATGCACTGCCTGAATGTTATGCCTAAAGCGCTTTCACCAGGCAAGGAAAGAGGCGTTGCTCTTCTGATGGGGGCCAAGAGTACCCTTAAGGTTGGTTTCAACGTGGGCTCGATGGTTGTGCCGTTCATGAAGATGGAAACCGAAGAGGATATCGAGGAGTTTATCGATCTTGCTGATGAAATTATTGACTGGTGGGATGATAACGGTCTCGATCATGAAAGACTCGGTGAAACCATCGAACGCGTCAGCATGAAGCAGTTCCTTGACGGTGTCGGACTGGAACCGAGCATCGATATGGTTTCGAGGCCGCGTGACAACCCGTATTTCAAGACGAAGTACTGAGCAGGAATCACGGTACCGGCATAAAAAGAATACAATCTCGAAAAGAGACAAATTACAATGTGAGGGAAACAATATGAGCAGTCCTGAAAGAAACTGGAAAACCGTTGAGTCAGGCCCTTATCCGTATAAAAAGGGTCTCCATCCGGTTATGCAAAAAAACTACGGCAAGTGGAAGTATCACGAATATCCCCAGCCGGGTGTATTGAAGCACGTTGCTGAAAGCGGTGATGTTATCTATACCGTTCGTGCAGGTACACCTCGACAGGATTCAGTTGATTTCATCAGAAGCCTCTGTGACGTCGCTGATAAACACGCTGACGGCTATCTGAGGTTTACCACCCGGAACAATGTCGAGTTCATGACTCCGGATGCGGAGAAGGTGCAGCCGATGATCGATGATCTTGAAAGCAAGGGTATTCCTGTTGGCGGAACAGGTAAGACCGTTTCACCGATAGCGCATACGCAGGGATGGCTCCACTGCGATATTCCGGCTACCGATGCGTCCGGTGTTGTCAAGGCGCTTATGGACGAGCTGATCGAAGACTTCAGGGGCATGAATCTCCCGAACAAGGTAAAGATCGTCACCCAGTGCTGTGAACTGAACTGCGGCGGTCAGGGCGATATTGCTATTATCGTCAAGCATACCCGTCCTCCCCGTATCAATCATGAGAGTCTCAGTGAAATCTGTGAGCTTCCCAAAGTGGTAGCCCGCTGCCCTGTTGCCGCGATTCGTCCGACAGTTGTTGACGGGAAGAAATCTCTGGTTATCGACGAGGAAAAATGTATGTACTGCGGCGCCTGTTTCGGGGCTTGCCCTTCGATGGAGATCAACCATCCTGAATACTCCAGGTTTGCTATCTGGGTTGCAGGCAAGAACAGTAATGCCCGTTCAAAACCGACGCTTATGAGTCTCGTGGCTCACGGTTTGCCGAACAATCCTCCGCGCTGGCCCGAAGTGAGCGCCGTTGTCAAGCAGATTCTTGAAGCATACCGTGAAGGTGGGCGCCCATGGGAAAGACTGGGTGAATGGGTGAACAGGATTGGCTGGAAACAGTTCTTTGAGGAAACCGGTCTAACCTTTGATGAGGATATGATCGATAACTACAGACATGCTCGAACAACATTCAATCAGTCCGCTCACGTACGGTTCTGATAAAAGGCAAGGAGTAGAATATGAGTCAAATTAATCCTACTGAGTCAAATCCGATTCTTGATTTTGCGCTCAATTACGAGTATCCGCCATACAAGGATCAGGTAGGAACTGATAAAATAGTTGCTTTCGGGGATGCAAGTCACAAGTGCCCTATTTATGTAGAGCAGCAGCCGCCCTGCAACGATGCCTGTCCGGCAGGCAATGATATTCGTGCATGGCTGACGACCATGCAGCAGGTGAAGAACAAGAAATGGAGCATGGATGAGGCTTACAGACAACTCTGGAAAGAGGTGAGCAAGACGCAGCCTTTGCCGGCTGTTTGCGGCCGGGTTTGCCCCAATCCCTGTGAAGGCAGCTGTAACAGAAACGAGAAAGAGGGTTCTGTCAGTATCAATGCCTATGAACGATGGATAGGGGACTATGCGATACAAAACGGCTTCGAACATGAAAAGCTGACAGATGAGAAGCGGCCGGAGAAAATCGCTGTTGTAGGATCGGGCCCTGCGGGTTTGAGTTGTGCTTTTCAGCTTGCGCGCCGGGGTTACGATGTCACCATCTTTGAGGCATTCAAGGAAACAGGCGGTATGCTTCGTTACGGCATTCCCGCCTACAGGCTTCCTCGTGAAGTGATCGATGCCGAGGTGGCGGCGATTGAGAGAATGGGCGTGGAAATACGATGTAACACTGTTGTCGGCAAAGACATCAGCCTTGACGAACTCAAGGAGAAGTATGACTCGGTCTATCTTGGTATCGGTGCCCATAAGGGTATCAAGCTTGGAATGGAAGGTGAGGATGCTGACAATGTCTTTTCCGGCGCTGAGTTTCTCAACCGTATTCATGCGGGAAAAAGCGTTGCTATCGGCGACCAGGTTGTCGTTATCGGTGGCGGAGATACAGCGATTGACGCCGCGCGCGTTTCTCTCAGGCTGGGCGCAAAAGTGACTATCCTCTACAGACGTACACGAAACGAGATGCCTGCAATCGCTCCGGAAATCGAGGAGGCGCTTGAAGAGAATGTGGATATCCGGTTTTTGACCGCCCCGATAGGGATTGTTACCGAAAACGGCAGAGCCGTTGCCGTCAGATGCCAGCGCATGGAACTTGGTGAGCCGGATAAGAGCGGACGCAGAAGACCTGTCGCAGTTGAGGGCTCTGAATTTGAGGTGCCATGTACGGCGCTTATTCCCGCTATCAGTCAGGAACCTGAATGGCTGGATGCCGAACGGTATGTCAGTGGCCGGGACTGGCTGAAGCCCGGAAAGGATTTTTCTCTTGAGGATGGCGTGTATACCGGTGGCGACGCTATTAACCTGGGTCTTGTCTGCGGTGCAATCGGCGATGGCCGAAAAGCGGCAGAAAATATTCATGCCCGGTTCACCGGAGAGTTTCCTCCGATGAAAGAGAAAAAAGTCATCAAGCCTTCTGAAATGTCAATGGAGTACTATGAGGACGAGGAAAGGAGTGAAAGGACTCATCTTGCTCCGGATGTTCGGCTGAAAGGTGGTCTCGATCTGGAGATTGACCAGGGAATTACCGAAGAACAGTTCATGAAGGAAGCGCATCGTTGTATGAGCTGCGGTCTGTGTTTCGACTGCAAACAGTGTGTTTCATTCTGTCCGCACGGAACAATCAAACGCTTCAAGGACAACCCTGTCGGAGAGGTGGTATACACCAAATATTCCGAGTGTGAGGGCTGCCATTTATGCCATGAAATATGCCCGTGCGGTTATATTCAGATGGGTGGCGCCGATGGCCTTTAATGAAATTAAATGATGGAGGTATCAGGCTTATGTTTGAAGATATGATCCCTCAGGTAGAGGAAGCGGTCAAGATTTCCAGAAGCTGGGCTAAAAATGGCTGGTCGATGGGTTTCGGGCCGAAAAGCGCGGAAGTGAACACTCTTGATGCGGCTGAGGCGTTACCTGTTTCGTTTATTTATCGTGAAGACGCGGTAAACTACTGGCATCAGGTCGAACTTTTGGGTAATGATGCGGCAGACTCGGGAGAGAAAGCGATCAGCGCTATGCGAAGCGGTGACGCTACGGCTGTAGAGAATGCCCTCTATCTGTCACAGTATATCGAAAAACCTTTGGCAGGTAAGACGAGCACATGGAAGTCTCTTTACGAGGCGCTTAAAGAAAAAACGGTGGAGTGCGCATAGGCGTACTCCACCGGGAGTCTTTTCGATCAACTGAATTGTAAAAACTGTGAAAATAGGAATTTTGCTCAAGGAAGGGCCCTACAATCATCAGGCTTCCGATTCTGCCTATAAATTTGCAGAGGCAGCTATCAAAAAAGGGCATACAGTCGATGCTGTGTTCCTGTACAATGACGGTGTGACCAATGTTACCAAACATATGGATCCTCCTCAGGATGACAGGGATATCGCAAAACGCTGGAATGAATTAGGTGAAAAACACGGTGTAGAGGTTTTGGCTTGTATTGCCGCTTCGAAACGCCGGGGTATCAGTGACGAGGTCATTATCGAGAAAGGTGAAATAACCGGTCTCGGAACCTTGACCGACATTGCTATCCGCAATGACAGACTAGTAACTTTTGGAGACTAAACCGTATTCTCTTTACAATGGAAGACGTTAAAAAAATTATGCATGTGATGCGCAGGGCGCCTCACGGTTCGATCTACACCTATGAAGGTCTTGAAATGATTCTCATTATGGCCGCCTACGAGCAGGATCTTTCTGTCGCTTTCATCGGGGACGGCGTTTACGCACTGAAGAAGGATCAGGATACCGCCGGAATTGGAATCAAGGGTTTTGCAAAAACATTCATGGCTCTCGACGGGTATGATGTTGAAAAGCTGTATGTCGATAAGGCATCGCTTGAAGAGCGTGGACTGACGGAGGACGATCTGCTTGTAGATGTTGAGGTGCTTACCTCGGATGAGATCGGAAAGCTCATGAACGAGCAGGATGTCGTGATTCCGCATTAAGACCATTTTCAGCACGACAGCCTTTCGGGCTGTTGCAATGTCAATAACCAAGAAACGTTGAGCCTTACCATGTTACATACGATCAATAAATCACCATTTGAAAGCACCACGTTTGAAACGTGCGTCAGTTTTGTTCAGCCCGGTGACCCGATTCTTTTTCTTGAGGATGGCGTTTATGCCGTTCAGGCAGCCAACAGGTTCTCATCCAGGCTGGAAAATATCATGAAGACCAATCCTGTCTTTGCACTGCAGCCGGACCTGAGCGCTCGCGGACTCGGTGCTGTTACCGATGGCGTTACAACAGTTGATTATGAAGGGTTTGTCGACCTGGTTGAAGAGCATCAGGTGAACACCTGGCTCTGACGGATAGAGCATTATGATGAATTGATATTCCTTTCTGCGAGATTGCTGTTGCATATTATCTTTAAGACATGTACTTTAGATGGCTTATGTACACGTTTTTTTTGGCGTTTCGCGAAGGACATGAATAGAGAGATTGTACAGCTTATACGGGAAAAACGGCAGATAGTGCTTGATCAATGGAAGGGATATGTGCTGTCGTTATTTCCGTCTGCAATGAAGTCAGCTACCCCGATAGCACAGGCGATTGAGCATGGATTAGGCGATGTACTTGACAGTTTTGAGACGACGCCTGAAAAACGTACAGCCGCACTTTCCGGGGTGATCAGAATTCTCGCGGTTCAGAGTTTTTCCCCATCAAAATCAATGTCGGTTTTTTTTGCCTTGCGATCGATTCTGCGGGAAATCGGAGGTTCTGGGAAAAGACAGATAAAACAGAAACACTGGGATGAATTTCAGACCAGTATGGAGCAACTCACACTCGAAGCATTCGATAGTTACATGGTACACCGTGAAAAAATCTATCAGCTCAAGGTCGATGAAAGCTTACGGCAATCGTTCATGACACGGAGGGGGACCAGAGCATGAAAAAAGCCATAGTTCCTTTCGCCGCCGTTCTTCTTTTAGCCGTTATTCCTTATGTCGCCGTCCAATATGCCGGACTTGGATTTCTGTTCGGCATCATTATCCCCTACATTGCCATAGTGGTATTTACTGCCGGTGTTGTCTACAGGGTAATTGACTGGGCAAGGAGTCCGGTGCCGTTCAGGATACCCACGACATGCGGACAGGAAAAATCACTTGACTGGATAAAACAGGACAAGCTTGAAAATCCGTCTAATTTCTTTCAGGCAGTTGCGCGAGTATTGTCTGAAGTTCTCTTTTTCCGTTCATTGTTCAGAAATACGAAGGCTGAGCTTCATGACGGGCCGAAACTTGCCTACGGGTCAAGCAAGTTCCTCTGGCTCGCAGGCCTTGCGTTTCACTGGTCAATGCTGGTGATCGTACTTCGCCATTACCGTTTCTTTATTGAAAAAGTACCGGGGTTTGTGCAAATACTGGAAGCCGGTGACGGTTTTCTTGATGTGACCCTGCCAGCTTTGTACCTGACTGATATCGTCATTCTTGCGGCAGTTACGTTTCTTGTCGTTCGCAGACTGCAGGATGCTAAAATGCGCCTGATCTCACTGCCTACCGATTATTTTCCGCTTTTCATGATTCTCGCGATAGCTGTTGCGGGGGTGTTCATGCGCTATCTGACAAAGGTTGATGTCATGAGTGTAAAAGATCTTATGATCAATCTTGTTCATTTTAACATGACGCTTCCGGAAGGCATAGGGCCACTGTTTTATGTCCATCTGTTCCTTGTCTGTATGCTTGCAATCTATTTTCCGTTCAGCAAGCTTATGCATATGGGAGGGATTTTTATGAGTCCGACACGTAATCTCAGTAACAACAGTCGGGAAAAAAGGCATATCAACCCCTGGAATCCTGATATAAAGATCAGGACCTATGCTGAATATGAAGATGAGTTCCGTGAAAAGATGAAAAAAGCGAACCTGCCGGTTGAAAAGAAATAATCTATGCCGAAATTTGCGCCTAAATTATCGGAGCTGAAAAAAGAGTTCGAGGAAAAGCCAGGACTCCTCAAGGGAGACTATTCCGACAAGGAGTGGTGGGAAATACCAGTCGAGTTCCGGGATGGGAACTGGTGTTATCCGACCAAGCCCGAAGTTCTGGAAGACCTCAAATTTGCAAATCCGAGAAAGTGGTCTCCGACTGATGATGACTGGAAGCTTCCTGATGGTTGGGAAAAAACCATCAAGGAGGGGATGAAGGATCGTGTTGAGCGGTTCCGGTCATTCAAACTTTTTCTGGACACCTGTGTCCGTTGCGGTGCCTGCGCGGACAAGTGTCATTTTTTCCTCGGAACCGGAGATCCGAAAAATATGCCGGTAGTGAGAGCGGAGCTTATCCGTTCGGTGTATCGCAATGATTTTCCTCTTGCCGAGAAGATTTTAAAGGGTTTTTCAGGCTCAAGAAAGCTTACTCCCGAGGTTATCAAGGAGTGGCATATGTATTTCCATCAGTGTACCGAGTGCCGTCGTTGTTCCGTGTTCTGTCCGTTCGGGATAGATACCGCGGAAATAACCATGATGGGCCGGGAGCTGCTGAACCTTATAGGCGTGAGCAATAACTGGATCCTGAACCCGGTTTCTAACTGCAACCGTACAGGGAACCATCTTGGTATAGAGCCGCACACCTTCGTTCAGAATATCGAGTCTCTTGTCGAGGACATCGAGGACCTTACAGGTATTACTGTTGAGCCCACATTCAATAGAAAGGGCGCAGAGGTTCTTTTTATAACACCATCAGGCGATGTTTTTGCCGACCCCGGTGTCTACACGATGATGGGATACCTTCTGCTTTTTCATCATATCGGGCTTGATTATACCATCAGCACATACGCTTCCGAAGGGGGTAACTTCGGGTTTTTCACATCCAACGAGATGGCCAAGAAGCTTAATGCGAAGATGTATCATGAGGCAAAGCGTCTTGGTGTCAAATGGATTCTGGGGGGTGAATGCGGACATATGTGGAGGGTTGTCCATCAGTACATGGATACCATGAACGGACCTGCTGATTTTCTCCAAGAACCGGTATCACCGATAACCGGTACAAAGTTTACTAACGCTGCTTCTACGAAGATGGTGCATATTGCCGAGTTTACCGCGGATCTGATTAAGCACGGCAAGCTTAAACTTGATCCGAAAAGGAACGATCATCTTACAACGACCTTCCATGATTCCTGCAATGTTGCCAGAGGCATGGGAATGTTCGATGAACCACGTTATGTGCTGAATAACGTGTGCAATTCGTTCCATGAGATGCCGGAGAATACGATTCGCGAGCAGACCTTCTGCTGCGGTTCCGGAAGCGGTATCAATACTGAAGAGTACATGGATATTCGATTGAGGGGCGGGTTTCCGAGAGCCAATGCCGTCAGGCATGTAAAGGAAACACACGATGTGGATTCTCTTGTCACGATATGTGCAATTGATCGGGCTACTCTGCCTGCTCTGATGAATTACTGGAATCCCGGAGTATCGGTCTACGGACTGCATGAGCTTGTTGGAAACGCTCTTGTTATGGACGGGGAGAAAAAAAGAACAGAGGACCTGAGGGAGGACCCGATGGCCGGATTCGAAGATGAGGAGGGTGATGAAGATTAGGGAACGTATACTTATCTTTTGCGGGTTAGCCCTTTTTCTCTTTGTTGTTTCCTATGCTTTCCTTCAGGAAGGCAAGGCGAAAAAGATCCCGACACCGGTCGCAAAAAGCGCCAGTGAACAGTGTGTTGAATCAAGAGAATACATGCGCGCAAATCATATGCTTCTCCTGAACGACTGGCGCCATGGAGCGGTGCGTGAAGGTGAACGTATTCATGTGACTCCCGATGGCAGAGAGTACGAGAAAAACCTGAGCACATGCTTCCAGTGCCACGGCAGCAGGGGATTTTGTGTGCGGTGTCACACATACGCGAGTGCAAAACCGAACTGCTTTAGTTGCCATCATGAAATGTAAAATATAGTGATGAACGATAATAGAAGAGAGTTTATCAGGAAAACCGGTTTAGGTGTTCTCGCAGGCCTGGGTGCCGCTACCGGGATATTTTCAAAGTCATCGTTTGAGACGGCTGAAGCGCAGACTACACACGGAGCTTCTGCATCAGGCAAGCGATGGGGAATGGTTATCGATACAAGAAAGTGCAGGGAAGGATGCACGAAATGCATAGATGCATGTCACGAAGTGCATAATGTACCGGATTTCGATAACGCCAAGGATGAGATTAAATGGATCTGGAAAAGTCCCTATGAAAATGTCTTTCCCGGTGAAAGCAAACAGTTTGTCAGCGAGGAGACAAGGGAGAAGTCGTATCTTGCTCTCTGTAATCACTGTGACAATCCACCCTGTGTCAGGGCGTGTCCCACCAGGGCGACGTTCAAGAGAAGCTGGGACGGTATCGTAGCTATGGACTATCATCGCTGTATCGGCTGCCGTTTCTGTATGGCGGCCTGTCCCTACGGCTCGAGGAGCTTCAACTGGAGAGATCCGAGAGAGGCCATAGAAAAAAGAGACCAGGCATATCCTACCAGAGAAAGAGGGGTAGTTGAAAAATGTAATTTCTGCTCCGAGCGACTCGCACAGAATTTGAACCCCGCTTGTGTTGAGACCTGTCCGGAAGGAGCATTGACGTTCGGTGACCTGAACGACCCGGAATCAGAGGTCAGAATGTTGCTTGAAAAGAACCACACATTGCAGCGGAAGTCTGAGCTGGGAACCAGACCATCCGTATTCTACATCATATAATGATTCCTTATGATCGAGAAAGCACTTAAAGGAAATCGGAGTTACTGGGGCTGGATCGTTATCCTCCTTGTCATCATTTCGGCAGGCGTCTATTCGTACATCAATCAGCTCACCACAGGACTTACCCTTACGGGGATGAGCAGAGATGTCAGCTGGGGTGTCTACATTGCGCAATTCACGTTTCTGGTGGGTGTCGCGGCATCTGCCGTGATGGTAGTTCTGCCCTACTATCTGCACGATTATAAGGCTTTCGGCAAGATTGTCATCATCGGTGAATTTCTTGCGGTCGCGGCAACGATAATGTGTGTTTTGTTTATCCTTGCCGACCTCGGTCGTCCCGACAGGGTCCTGAATGTGATGCTTTACCCGACGCCGAACTCGATGCTTTTCTGGGACGCCACGGTTCTGAATGGCTATCTTCTCCTGAATATTGTAAGCGGCTGGACAGTTCTTGGCGCAGAGAGAAAAGGCGTGCCTCCTCCGAAATGGGTCAAGCCTGTCATTTATCTTTCGATTCCCTGGGCTTTCAGTATCCATACCGTTACAGCGTTTCTCTATGCCGGCCTTCCAGGAAGGCACCTGTGGCTGACAGCGGTTCTCGCTCCTCGTTTTCTTGCTTCGGCTTTCGCTGCAGGACCGGCGATTCTGATACTGGTATCGATGATCCTCAAGAAAACAACCGGATTCGACGCCGGCAAGCAGGCGATAAATAAGCTTTCGGTCATCGCAACCTATGCGGCGATCCTGAATTTCTTCCTGCTGGGAATGGAGTTTTTTACAGCTTTTTACAGCAACATACCAGGCCACATGCACGGTCTGCAATACCTGTTTTTCGGGCTTCATGGTGAAGGCCAGCTTGTTCCCTGGATGTGGTTTTCGATCATTGTTGGTTTCAGTTCTCTCCTGGTTCTTTTGATTCCCAGGCTGAGAAAGTCATCTCCATGGCTGATTGCCGCCTGCATCGGTATCGTAGTTTCAATATGGATAGACAAGGGGGTAGGTCTGATTATAGGCGGCTTTGTGCCTTCACCACTTGAAGAAATAGTCGGCTACACACCGAACCTTAACGAGATATTCATAACCATCGGTATCTGGTCTATCGGCCTTCTGATTCTGACAGTACTGCTTAAGGTTGCGGTTGCGGTTAAAATGCAGGATGAGTAACAGCGAAGGATAAATTATTCTCTGCCTGCCTGTCATGATAAACAGGCAGGTGCGATGGTTCGAAAAAGCTGCGAGAAAAGAGAGTGAGTCAAGCTGCAGGAACAGGATTCTTCAGCTGAAAAAGCCCGCGAAATGGTGGGCTTTTACTTTTTGCCAATTGGCAGTGCAAGGAATTTTCGATAACCTCTGCGGATTCAATCCCAAGAAGGATTTCCGACAGGGCGAGCATATGAAGAACACGTGACTACGAAAGTATTTTTACCGCTGA
>Ga0180433_10001746_pt1 | contig 35653 bp, 28 predicted proteins | sample SS_ome_8_FD_132980 | JGI IMG/M metagenome (GOLD analysis project Ga0180433, IMG submission 132980) | Hypersaline lake sediment archaeal communities from the Salton Sea, California, USA - SS_1_D_1 metaG | ecosystem: Environmental > Aquatic > Non-marine Saline and Alkaline > Hypersaline >...
CACTGAACATCACAAGTGGGACGATGACACATATACTTACATTTAAAGAACAGAGACCCATCCTTACACAAAGGAATACGTCTAGGGTGTTTATTGTCCACAATCTGTTTGAAGATCTGTATCACTTTAGCTTTCATTCTTTCGTCTTGCTGCTCTGTAAATGTTACAGTTACAGGCGAACGAGTGAAATAATCAAACGTCAAAAAATGATTCTCAGCGTCCGGGTAAAGATGCTTCATGGCTATAGAATAAATACCGGCCTGATTGTCTTGCATCAACTCGGGGTATGTTTTGGTGAAAGTACCCGTCTTATAGTCAACAGTTTCCATAGTATTCTTATCTGGTTGTAGCACCAAATCCATGTAACCGTTGATGACAATCGGCTGTCCTTTATACTCGCCAATCTGTATCTCAAACGATTGCTCGACCCCAATACAATGATTAGCAAACGCATCATCATACCTATCTATGACATCAGACACCATTCGTATCGTATTGTCAAAAACGCGACTAGGACAAGCGGCAACACGCTCTTCACAGTTAAATATACACTTATCACACCCCTCAACAGCACCCATGATTTTCATATTTTTGCTATTGTTTGTCATTAAATCGAATAAGTCAGGTGGTGTATCGAAACCTTTTAGCTCACCAAAATAAGCATTGATAAGATTTTGCTCCCAGTCCAGCCGCCAATCTTTTACGCCCTCTTTCCTAGCCTCCGCATATAGTTCTAATACCTTATGAACGATTGATCCGTTCACAGCACCCCAGTTGGTGGGCATTTGTAGCTTGCGAATATTCGTGCTACCGCACTCAGGATTCATGCATCTCTTCTCGTCCAGCGGTACACCAAAGTGTATTAACTCAGACACGTATGTGGATTCGCCACAGTCCTGGCAAACATAAACCTCGTAAGTCAAAAAATATTTAAAGCTACAATCAAGATAAGTGTTACCACGCGAAGCACTAGTTGTGGAAATATACATTAGGAAACACGCCTTTCTTATGTTCTTTCAGAAATTCCATCATCTGTTCCGTGAAAGGCTCCACGCCATCGACAGCCTCGATAGAAAAATGAAAGAGTCCTGGTGGTACATCCTGGTTCTCTGACTCGTGAGCATCCACTTGTCCAGTATCCCGGATGATATTAATGTTGACACCACCATTTTCTTTACATGCTGCTAACTCATTGGGAAATCTTGCATCATCAATAATGACAATATGCTTATCATAATCTTTATACGTTTCGAATGGGAGCCTAGCCCATGCGTTCATCATCCACCCATTGCGTATAACATCAGTACCAAATAGCTGTAGAATCTCACGCCACGTCATGGGACCAGTGCGTAGACAATCAGCTTTTGTTTTATACTTCTCCCTAAGAGAAGGCACAAGGTCTTCCCAGAGGACGTGCGGCACGATTTTATCTTTCGCCGCATCGTCAAAAGCGAATTCTTCCGAGACGGGCAACAACTCGCACAACACACGACGCAATGGCGAGGCGAAAGAGCCACGTATCACAGCATACTCCGGTGCATGTCTGTAGATATAGTTTCTCAGAATTTTATATAGTGTGCTCTTACCACAACGCTTCTTACCATACAAAGCAATAAAGTGTACCATTTACTTTTCTCCTGCATCAAAGAATAGCCATGACTTAGTATCGAATGTAATCCTACCATGCATTACATCGCTGATATATTGTAGTGCCTCCTCGTCAGAAGCAAAAATATGTTTAGCACCTATGCGGCCCACTAACCAGAGTGGTGCATTGTCCAGACCGCCGTTGATTACTGCTATGACTGGTTTCTTCTGTGTTCTGGCCACGCTCATCTCGTCATACGTACCACAGGTATGCACATCAGGATCTATATGCATATATATTAGATCGGATTTATCTACCAGCCGCAAGTCAATACGTATAGTATGACGAACGAACTTTTCTATTTCCTCCCACCTGCCTTGCTCCTTAAGCTTCAGGATATACTGAAGATCGGAGTCCAAGTCATGACCATCAAATGTGTTCATTGGCTTATTGCACGGATCCAATATCTGGCCTTCAGGTATGCCTATTTCCTGAAGACGCTCAGTGACATGTAAACGCCACGGCACGCCACCATCATTGGTGTATTGAATCGGACCAGCAAGATATACGTAGAACAGATCAAAATTAAATATAGTGTTTTTCATTGATCAACCTCTGCAAAGTAGGAACAGACAATGAACCCACATCATACGGAGCAGGCACATTGATTGTTCTTATGATATCAAAATTAGACTTCATCAACTCAATTGCCTTACGTGTGCAAACTTTTCCCGCATCATCTGGATCAAAAGCAAGAGCTACTTCTTTGATGCCAGCTTGTAAAAGTATGTGTTGTTGTATGGGAGATACTGACGAACCCAAGCAGGCACCCCAGTTAGGTATACCCGCCATCTCTAATTTGAAACCATCCAGTGGTCCTTCCACCAAGATAATTTTCTTATAGCTTTCAGATACTATGTTGTGCATGTTAAACACAATAGATGTTTTATGAAAGTCATCATCTTTCTTTACGTAGCTACGCCCATGCAGCCATTTCGCATATTTAATCTTGGGATCATTATGGGCGTTATACTTCTTTTGCCACTCGTCTTCCTCAAGAATACATCTTCCAGTAAACCCGATGAGTCTACCTTCTGCGTCTCGAATAGGTATAACAATACGCTCATGCATATATGTACCGAAACGTCGCCACGTGCCAACCTGATGTTGTTGTAATATCTCAATATCGAATTCACGCTGCGTCAGATAAGATACGTCTGGCGACAAGTAATCAAGCATACTGTCTGGTAGTGGCTTGTGTATAATTAATGAATGCTTGGGCTTCTTCTTCTCAATGTTAATCGAATTAATATCGATATCATCAATAGACACCTGGGCTTGCTCTTCTACAAAGTCTTTCAACCACTCTACTGCCTTGTCAAAATATATTTCTTTCACAGCCATAACAAGACCAATAATATCTCTGCCATAATTGTCTTCGCAGTGATGCGTCCAGCACGCCCATTGACCAGTATCATATCTAAAAGAAAAAGCTGTAGGGTTATCGTTATCACCAGTATGAGATGGTACTGGACACTTGGCGTTTACATAACCACCACGATCCGCATACTCCACACCAAACCTCTCTAGTAGGCTAGTGAAATAGCGGCGTCCCAGTTCATTCAGAATTTTGATTGTCTGTTTCTGTATTGCCATCAGCAGGTTGTTCCTCACGACCAGTGACATAGCCAAGTTCAGTTATGTGGCCCATGTCGCGTTCAAAAGTAAAATTAATATATCCGCCATAGTCATTAGTAGATATACCCTCACGTGCGGCAAGAACGTCTAGACCATGCGTCCCATTCGGAACCACTATACGCTCTTCCTCGTTCTTTCTAAATAGCATCGACACAGAATCGGCAAGCTCTCCAAGCCTTTTGGAAGACGCGATACAATTCAATGAACGATCCATCTCACGATTGGTCTGTCCAAACGTCAAACAAGGTAAGTGATATTGATTAACAAAGTCATGTAGCTGTCCGGTATATAACCCCAACAACTGATACTCTGCGAGATTACCAGCACCGGCCTCAAAGCTTGGCAGCTTCAGATAATCATAAACGAGAAAAGCTTGTGGTCGTTTCTGATTACGGTCTATGTTTGTATGACGCATGATCCATCTTCTCATAAATGGTATTGCGTCACCAAGAGTCATACCATTAATTGACAGGTAAAACAGCGGTATGTTCTTGAATGTTGCCCACGCCTCTTTGTCTTGCATGCGTAGGCGTGCCTGCCTTACCTGAAACAACTCCGGTGAACCCTCAACAAAGCCAGCCTTAATAAGCTGTTCGTCGTCTAAGGTCCAATAGCCCGTTTTTAAAATCCAATAAGGTATCTTCATATACATACCAAAAGCACGCACTGTTTGCTGGTCTTGGTTCATCTCAGAATCACACAGCAACACCGGAATCTTATACTTAGATGCAACGTGTACTGCGGCATGCATACCCAACTGCGACTTACCCACCTTCATGTTCGCAATAACAAGATGCACGGTACCAGGAGACATCTCGCCAACATATTTACACCACGTTGGTAAACCAATATCAAGACCAGAGCGACCAGGATCAGACGCCATCTTCATGATGATCTTTTCTGTGTCTTCAGCCAAATTACGAACACCCTGTTCGCCGTACTTCAAAATATCAGACACAGACATAATCTTTTCTTCAACCGAACCAATCACAGATGTAGCGTTGTCTGTTGTATGCTCCAAATAATCACTAATTTCCCATAGTGCCTCGTGATACTTTCTGCGTATCGACTCCTTTTTGATCTGATAGAAGTATGTCCATAAATTATCGTTATCACTGATAGGATAATTGAACAATTCAGTAATAGTCTCATTATTGCACAATGTGCCAAACCCGGCGTCATTGGCAGCGGCCTCAAACGTAACCTGGGTTAGTTGATCACTATTACTTTGACTATAAAAGTGGTTTAATACGTAAAACACCTGTGCGTGTTCATGCACAGAGAAATCTGCATCTTGGAGATGTGCAGCAAACTCATAGAAATTATTTGGCGAAGCAATTAATGCCGCTAAGAGGATTTGCTCTGCTTGAGGATTGCTTTTTGTATTAGTTCCCTTAGCGTTCTGCGAAAGATCTTCGGATCGCTGACCTCTACTAAAGTTATGTTGTTTATCCCGCACCACTCACGCTTCCTTTCATCGCATACCTTTTGCTTTTTAAAATCATCAGCACTTTCATGGAAAAACGGATTAAATTCATAGTGTTGCTGGCCATTAAATTCAAAGGCTATACTTGCGTTGGGTATGAAAAAATCAAGTGACAACCCTTGGCTGGCTGGTATAATAAAATCTTCAAAGATAGTAAACATTGGGTAGATTGCTGTCAATTGTTTACCAAGTTGTTTTTGTCCTTTGGATGTGCGTCGGAATTGTTTACATACAGAAGACTTTCTCATGTCCACCGATACAGTTTTACCATCGAATGATTTAAACTTCATTATTCCTCGTCAAGAAAACTATTCATAATGATATCATAATACTTTTGATAAAGCGATGGACTCGATTCAAATAAATCAGCAGCCTTCTTCAGTGACAAAACCCTTTCTTTTTCTCCGTCATCAATACGTAAACTATGACCACCAGGACCACCTGTCTGAATAAGACCTAGTGATTTTAAAAGCTTGGCAACCTCTGCCTCACGATGTACACCCTTGCCATACATGAGAGGAAACGAACCCTTGATAAAAGGCGGTGCCACTTTATTCTTGATGATATAATATCTAGCATTGTGTCCTATGACGCGATCACCCTTGTCAGATTTGATTTGATCTGCTTTGCCTACAGCCTCAAGTCTAACACGCTGACTCGAATAAAACTTCAAGGCACGACCACCAGATTCAGTTCTAGGGTCACCATACGTGGTGATCTTCTCTCGTATTTGATTGATAAAAATCACAGTAGAGTTGTTCAGAGCACATATGTCTTTTAGCTTACGACATGCATCACTCATCAACTTGGCAAGATTACCAACAGCAGAATCACCGATAGCACCTTCAAGAACAGCCTCTGGTACAATAGCGTCTACGCTATCTACAACCACCACACTGTTGGGAAAACTAGCAACATACTTGTGCACCAACTGCAAGTTCTCTTCGCCATTGGCACCCTCTAAAATACGCAGCTTCTCAGGAATGATTGTGCGAATACCATCAACAAGCGAACGATTCAAGTTACGCTCTGCATTGTTATATGCAACACGCTTACCGGCCTGCTGTGCTTGGCCCAAGACCTCTAAACTCAAAGTAGTTTTACCAGAATGCTCTTCTCCCAAAACCTCAATGATACGACCCGCTGGGAACGGAATACGTAAATCAAGATCAAGAGACAGAGATCCAGAGAAGTTAGGATCTGGATCACGCAAGGTATCCGCTGTCATTATGGCACGCTCACCATAACTCTTGAAGATACTCGCTTTGAATGTATCGTAATCCATACCTATAAAATCATCATCGGCCAAGTCCGATGTGTCAACGATCTGTTTCTTTTTCGCCATGCTCATTCTCCAGCTTCTTTAAAATGGATAGTAGATCTGTCCCTTCCTTCTGCTCCGTAACGAGAGGTTCGGGGGTGTAATCGTCTTGGACGCTCATGTAACCTTGGTCAGTGGTTTTGAACTTCTCTGTGTACAACGAACAGAGGTAGCTCAGCGAAAGCCTTCTAAAAAGACGCTTGATCTTCTTAAGGTTCCACACCATTAGACCAATTGACTTGGGATCCATTGTGGGAGGCGTGAAGGTATGCAGATACCACGCGATTTGTTCAGGTGACACCTTATGTGTTTTAATTAATTTTCGCAGTAGAGAGACGATTCTACCCCATTCCTTGGCCAAGGGCTTGCCTTTACGCCAGGGATATGGGGGTAAACCGCCATATTTGTTTAGGAAAAATATCTCTGTAAGGAAATTTGTTGCATCGTGTTGCACATCAGGCGTCGTAACCGATTGATACTTAGACATTTAAAATATAACTCGGGGGTCATTTTCTAAACATTGAACTACCTCTTCGTTTTTTTCTCCATCGTCGCTTATACAAATGACGTAAGCCGTGGACCCCTTGACAAGCCCTAATCTCCTGATAAGCTTCTGTTTACCGCCGAGGATGGCGACAACCTGATTGGAGAAGAAGAATCCATCAAAATCATTCGGATGATTCCGCTTAATTGTAACACCCTCATTGTGAAATGTCAAAGACATTTCTCGAATTTTTACATCCTTGTTATTTAACAAGTACTTACGCATCCTGGTCCATGCTGTTTCTTGGCCTGGGCGAATGTCCTCATAAATAATATTACCATCAGAAAGTGTAGCTGTCCAGAAAGACTTTGGATCAATAGACGGATCGTCCCTATCATATGACAGAACATCACTCATCATAAGCTCCTTAAACATATTCAATTACGGCCATGAATCCAAAGTTGATTACTTTGCCAGTTTGTCGCGGCATGATAGACACACACACGGCGAAGTCATGGGTTTTCTTGGTCCAGTTGTGATCGTCCAGAGATAGCTGATTGCTGGTTCCGCCACTATCGATACGTGTCCAGGTTGCATCACCCGTCGTACCATTGGCACCGTCCATATCACCAAACTTTTCCCCGTTCTTAGAACACTCAAGTGCGTAAACGTTCATATAGCCACTTGGAGCACCAGCAGTAGTGCTGGCAACCCAGTCATTAGCGTCCAGTTCTACCGATCTAAAGGTAGAATTCAAGGTCTGAACACTCAAGTCAGAAGGCTCTATAAAACGAATAAACAGCGTCCCACTATCACAAGGTACACGATTGGCTAAATCCCAGTTCCAACCAGCACCCATAAAACCGGACATGTAAATGGTCGTATTGTCCACGTATTTACACGGAACAAACATACCACTATCACCACCCAAACCTACTGCTATTTTATCACCAACGTTGTCTACGATAAAAATGGTGTTGCTGTAAGTAAGCAGTAATACGGAATCGGCGTGACCCTCTTCGGCAAAGAAACCAAGTCGAGGAGATACGGCCCCTCCGTCGGCGGGAGTCAAAGGCCAGATCCATTGAGGTGGCTCCCAGTTGGTCGCCACTGGATTAGCAACGTTTTGGTTCGCCTCAGCACCAGAAGCTGAGAAAAAACTAATAGCATAATCGGTCATCGATATCCTCCTTGCTCACCTAAAATACACTATCTTTCTATATATATGTATACACTATCTTAGGCCACATATCACTAACTTCTGATGCATAAGCAAAAATAGAAGCCGGGTTTAGTCCATCCTTATAATCATCAGGATCAGAGTAATAAGTATATGGATTGTTATAGGCTGTATAGTAATTACCATACTTCCAATGTTCATACTGGTACGGATCGTTCGCATACCAAATAGGATCATCCTGGATAATACTTCCAGTGATTGCCCACATTCGTGACTCTAATAGTGGTCTCTGTTTTTTGTATAACAATCCCGGCTCTTTAATGGTGATGTTTGCAGATGCGTTATCAAAAATACCAGTACTGATATCTAGATTAGCAATCTCGAAACCTCTACCATTATCAAAAAGAGTTGGACCCCAATCAGAATCATACAACGCAACAGCAGCTACCGGATTATTTTCAATCCAAGTAACGCTCATAGGACAACGCTTTGCTTCTTTATAATCAAGGTTCATAGCACGACGATAATATCCACCCGGTTCAGGTAATAGCGGATCCCATCCTGGTAAATCTCCAGGATTCATTCCGGGCAAAAAGTCTAGACCTTCTTTGGTATCACGACATATACTCATGCGTCCGCCACTACGATTTGTGATATCATATCGTACAATCATATCCTGCAAGAGTAATCCATATCTTCCAGATTGATACAAATCATCCACACAATGAATTGTGGTAGGATCATCCACACTAAACCATACTCTGAACAAACGCGAGCCATACATTCCTGCGGCAGAATATGAACCGCCGATTGCCGTCTGATCTGACGAATGCGGCATAAAACGTGGCGAAGATCTATAGCCCATATTGTGAGGAGTAAAATACTCTACGCTGTACAGCCAATAAGCAACCTGACTATTCGCCTCTGCCTCTTGTTCATAGATAGGCAACAACTCAGGCGTCACAACAGAATGATACGGTTTCTCATGAGTAATCAAATAGGCTGGTTCTCCGGTCACATAATTAGTCGGCTCATCGTTAGGCCAGCCACCTTTATCAGGATCTGGTGTTTCAGTAATTCCACCAGTGCCAGTTTCTACTAACTTACCCCAACCCTCAATAATACCGCCCTCGCTTGATTCTTGTAGACCAAACATATCAAGACGCAACGCAAGATAGCCATCAAATGCTACGTCTTTCTGTACGGTAGCAATAAAACGAGGATAATCCTCTGAATCAACCAATTGATATTTTTCCCAAGTCAACCACTTATACCAAGTCTGTTTCCAACGCCATTCACTGGCTTGTGTGATATAAAAACCAGGAGATAATCTGCCCTCTGTAAGAAGGTCTTGTAACATCGCGTTAGAAATATCTACAGTAGCAACACCAGATGTCTGGATGCTTAATCCAGGAATATCCCACTGCACATAAGGCTTATTTGCAATATAAATATCTACATTGCAAAACAGGTTTGGATAACCATCATCTGCTGGATCGGTGTTCCAATAATCATTCACTGCGGTCCATTTTTGTGCCTGGAAAGATCCATGATAACTACATTGGCTAAGAGTAGGAGTAAACATCAGTTCAGGGATACTAAAAGTAATGTCTGGAATCTGGTCATTCCCAGGACCACCAGTCATACCACCACCAATGATAAAATTACCACCATCATAATAATGCCAATAGCCAGTAATGATAGGATATTTTACTGCATCCGTTCCCCAGCGTCCCTGTAATGGTTGGTGCTGAGTGCCTACGGGATCAAGATGATCGTGATACCACCAATACTTATTGTCAGGTAATAAATAATCAGCACGTGTCATCACCTTGTCTGATTCATTAACCACCTGTGCAGCTTTGTTAAAAATAGTATATGTTCCATTCGTATGCGGCACCTGCTCCTCTTTATCACGATACCACGATACCATATATCCACGCTCAGCCTCAAAGGATCTGAGATACATACCATATGCATTAGCACTAGCCGGATAAACGGCCTGGGTAGTTTTATTATCGAAAACATCATTGCCGTACAAGTCCTTCATGGATGGACTAAACTGGTTCGGCCCAGTCCATCTGTATGGCTGTGAATAAAGACTACCATAAATATGATCCCTAACCCAAGCAGTAATATCTGTACGCTTAGGTGCTGACGGATTTCTAAACCATGCATATTTTTCATATACTTCGTATAAGCTGTAGATACCAGGAGGATATCCAATAGTAAATGAAACATCCCACTCCGGCCAAGTCGGTGGCGTATTAGGTCTCACTTCTTTACGCCATTCACCAGTAACCTGACCCCAAATGGCGGGACCATCTTCTGCTCTTTTGAATAACAGCCGCTGTCCATTATAAGGTGATATCAACATCATACCACAACTCTCAGGGCCTTTACGCAACCAAATACCCTTATCCATGACATGATAACCAATACCACTACCATTTTGGAATAGGTCATCAGAAGGCCATATACTATACTCACCAGACGCAGGATAAGAATTGCCCTGCCCATCGATATAATAGTGATCATTCTCGACAACAATCTTCATCACGTTTCTGCGTTCGCCCAATATCGGACTAATCGGAATGAATTGTGTCTCTCCTCTACCGGCATCAGGACTACTCAAATCAGGCATCGTAAACCACGCACGTCTATCATGCGGTGCTGGCACATAAGAGCCAGACCCTATTTCCCCAAGCTCATTGATAGCCAAGTGTCTTGAAGGCTCACCAGAATGTGATGGATAACCATGAATAATCTTAGGATTATAGGTCGCACCATCATCAAACACTGGGAATCGTTCCCAGTTAACGCCAGCATTAGAGTTCCTATATTTCACATCACGATGCACTTCACGACAACCAGACTGCACCATGTGACTACTAGTACCATAATAATTAAACTCCCGACATCCAGACCAACCACCGGCTGTTCTGTCTACGGGATCAATCACACGATATCTTGTCTTGCCAGGAATCAATCCCTGTCCATCAACACGCACAGTGTTGTCATAATCCTGAGCATACCAACACATGTATCCAATAAGAAAGTCGCCCGGATCACCACCATACAAAACAGGACGCATATTCATAAGAGCAACCTGGAAACCATGTCCTACCCAGCTTCTATTATTCTTACCACCACCCCATGGACTTTCAGCAGTAGCAATAGGATAATAATAATATTTACAAAACTGTTTAATACCATCCTTACCATCACCATCAACATCAGATTTGGTCACAGTAATAAATGGATCAGACCATTTATTATATACTGGGCTACGCTGATTATCCAAAGTGTATGTACCAGACTCTTTACCTAGTGACGGCCCATCTCTCCACCACTCGCTTGTTGGAGGATCAGCAAACAATCCCTCGCTCGGTGCCGCAGGTGTAAGGGTACCGTCGAGACGCTGACAAGCAGGGAATACAGGCCCCATGGCATCAATGGTCGAATACTTACGCTTCAATTCAATATCATATGGTAAATACTCATCCTCACCAACAATATAGCTTGGTGAAGATCTCTTGCCTTGATTGCTGTTATACGTCATAAAATCCATATAATCATAGTCCATAAAGGTACCATGCTCTGATGCGGGTATCTCTTGGAAATATCTGAAATTATCAAAACAACTATGAAAGTCTTCGTTTGCTGGCGGTTCAGTATCATATGTATAGTTGCCAGTATAAAACTGCCAATTCTTATTTAAGCGACTCCCGTAAAATCCTGGCCACCACTCCCACTCGGGCTGGGGGTCACCAGCAACGCGAGGATATGGATTGTACTGTACTTCTGCAAGATCCATGTAGTAAAAACCACTAGGTCCACTTGGATCATTATATTGACCGCTATTATGCGGAAAATAAGCCTCAAGATAACTACTACGCATACCAGAAATAGTAGCATCTCTATAATCATTCGCCATCAGAGTAAAAATATCAGTATGCATGTCACGCAAATCTTGTACATAATACTGAAACACATCAAGCTGCATGTGGGACGACAGACCAGACAGAGATGTAAAACCTGACGGCGGGGTTACGAATTCCGTACCATCTCTGCTCGGTTCTTTAATATCATATACCACCGTATCTGGCAAATCATACGGATGAGTACCAAGCACAGCCGACCCAAAATGGATTATGCCTTTTGCACGACTACTATAGCCACCATCACCAGACGGGTGACCACCAGGAAGACTACGTAACTCAGCCAATGCATTGAACCACGACTGCCCCAGAACTAACGAAGTAACAAACATACTACCAGACGTACCTAGCCCAGAAGCAGGTATATTCTTCATGACACCAGACACATTAGTGCCTGGAGCACCACTTGGTGGAAACTGTTGTCCCTCATATACGAAAGGACGAATACTAGATGGATAAGGTATATTCATCTCTGACTATTCACTCCTTAAAGGAATTCTTGCTATAAAGACTCCTTTTTGTCCGTCTGATAGCGTTGCTAACAGACCCTGATCGCCTACACGTGCATGTGCAGGACTTGGAAATGGTATAGCTGTTTCAGTAGCAGACCCAGGATGTCCCTCAGATGGTATTGGTACATCCGGCGATAAACTACTATTAATCTTGCGAACCGTGGCAACAGCCTGAGCAGTCCCGGCGTTGACGATAGACTCAATTTCAACAGGAATCCCACCCTCTGACTGGGCATACAGATACACGCCGGGGTTGCTCGTTCCAGGCTTGACTTGTGAGTTATCTGCCACACTGAGGATACCACTGGCACCAATAACTACTGAGCCTGCACCTAAAACGGCTACTCCTGGCAATGCACGCCCTTCGTTCCCCGTAAGGATCACATCATACGTGTTCGGATCACTCTCATTTGCTTGGTGGATCTTAACTACAGTAGCGTTACCAAACGACCTACCACCACTGAAGTACTTAACAGTATAGCTGCCATTACCGAAAATAGGATGATCATAGTAATATCGATTTACATGATATAATGCGTCATCCCCAACATTCAAGAAGCCATCTATACAGTATGTACGACTCGTTCCGTCTGCCTCATATGTTTCTTGTGTCGGCCCCTTAGATGGATCGCCCAAGTATGTCGCAGTAAACACATCGTACACATCTGTGATTTCTACAGCCTTCACCGTCTTCTCGTTGCTCGGCGGAGGAGATGGAATGTCAGGAGGACTTTGTGTTGGTGCATCATAAATAGCATCACCAGGAATATTGTCCGTATTGGCCAACTCTGTAAAATCAATCGGATGGATAATACCATCAAGCTCTGTACGCAGCCTTTCGCCAAGAGGTGCCTCTCTACCAAATGATGCAAAGTAAGATGTGGCTTTATATCTTGTGGTGTACCCAGTGCCATCAAACCTCAAGGTCAATTCTGTCACACCGTGGCTTCTCTCTCCGTAAAGACCGTCTGAGTTTTGTTCTTGGCTCGCAAAGCTATCAAAAGTCAAAGCTGGTAGACCAACCTGTTGCAAATCAGCATATCGTGAGAACACCCTGTCCACTACCCTACCCTGCACTTTTCTCATGGCACGATCATGCATAATCTCAAGAGACGTACTGTTACCAATGGGGAAAAATCCCCAAGGCACAAACGCATCATCAACCATGACCTCTTCACCGCGTTGATAATGTGTGTCGCCCTGCACCCAGCCCGACGGAAAAGTCTGACCATAACGCACCCGTGCCTCTACCGGAATTGCAACACCGCTCAACGACTGGTATGGTTCTATCAGCATGGTAGGATCAGAATAATCATCAAATCCCTCGACATCCAACTGCGATAAACTCTCAATCAACGTAGCCAGATTAACCAGGATACTGTCTTGTGTCATGGAACCAGCAATAATTGGTAGCTGCACCCATAAAGTTCCATCGGCATAATCTTCAAATCCATACAAGTCACTAGAGCGTGGGTTGATCACTTTCTTGCCCACAACCTGTATATCACATGGCACATAGTGTTTACTGTCGCCACTAGGGTTGAACGGAGGGGCGTCCTCTGTCCAGTCAGTAAATCCCGCTGGTGGTTGGTCTCCCTGTGATCCGTAAGCAGTATCGGCTGGCAACACAACGTGTTTGCCTACGCGAAAATCATCAGTTACAAAAGGCGACACAGGTCCATAACGACTATTGATTTTATAGTCTTCAACAAAAGGACCGGGAGAGCCATTGACCCCATACTCTTGGCCCTCTATTTGGTTTTCTATGTTACACCAAGCCGCATCTATCGGACGAAACATTCCAGACTGCTCATTAAACACGACATTCGATGCAACATACGAACGACCAAAATGACGCTGTGCATGGTTGAGTATTCTATTGTAAAAATCTAATACCCAGTTATGATTTTCGTCTCTACGATTATTAATAAATCTTATTGAGTTTTCTGGATCGCCAGATACCAAGTCAGCTAGTGTAGCATTAGGATCAAAACGACTTTCAAATGTCTCATGTTGTGCTGCGGTAGATCCAGCATCTGCTGGTAAATCATACCCACCATTAGCAGCCGTCTCAGTCTGATAGATTTTAAAGTATGTCCATTGCTCAATACCGGCCAAGGCCATTTGTAGCTCTTTGTCCGTTGGAGTGTATGTTCTATAATATCCATCAGCATCATAAAAACCAACACTGATATTACCCCATGCAGGAGTAAACACAATATTACCATCTAACTCAGATGTATCTAATCCATCAATCTCACTTAATAGATCAGAGTTAATAAACCCCTGCTGTCTGCCACCAAGTAATCTCACTCTTGTAGGCTCGGTCGTAGCATCCTGACCGAACCCCATGCGAGAAGTAGCGTCACTAATGTCGCTGAATCCAGTGACCTCATTCACAATACCCAGCAAGTCCGCCTCGGAGATGTTGAACGCAATCTTTTTGTTCACCAGAGCAATCGACTGAGTGTTCATATTCCAATACCAATCATACGCAGAATCCTGCAACACGTTTGTTATGGCCTGCGACAATGGTGACATATTCAATTTAAAACGCAGTGACTCTACGGTGCCGCCGATGTTGGCCTCTAACTCAGATAGAGATGGTATCTGGTTAATAGAAAAGTTATTGATATCCCCCTCATCAATAGCCAACTGAATCGCCGCTAAAATCTGGCTGTATGTAGCTCCTTGGCTCAGAATTTTATTATATTCGAAAACCAATGCGTCCACGACATTGGCATCCTCATCTGTCAAACCATTTAATACACGAAAGGCACGTCCAACAGACACAATACCACTGACAGATTCGCCAGTATCCTCCGTATGGATCTTGATATTGTCCAACGATTTTCTATCATCTTCCAAAGAGATGGTCACAATAGTACCGGCTTGGCTGCTAGCATAATCGGAGTGTGCAACACGACCACGGAAGTAAAAGTTCTCGATGAACATCTCAAGAAATGTACCGATAGCCGGTAGCTGACCGCTGGCACCATGGAATATAGGCTCATCTCGTGGCACAGGGATAAATTCCATATCCATTTTGTGTGGAGTTAAGTTAAAGCCAAACGATGCATTCGCACTCGCAAGGAAGGCGTATAGATTAGACCCAGGTTCCCCCTCTGTGATCTGCCCACTGGGGAACGCGATAGCATTATCCGGTACACCAATACCACTAACTACAACTTGATTAGACATTAGTTATTAACCCCAATCGTCAAGGAGTCACACGTTATAACACCGCGACTATCCAACACACACAACACTGGTGTATAAATTCCAGGCTCGGTGTATGTATAGTTTGTATCAGGCTTCAGAGTAGAATTATTGTTACCAAAATACAAGATAGTAGATGTGATAGTCACACCCTCTGGTATATTAGTGATACTATAATCAAAGTCCACCGTAAGAGGAGCGTTGCCAGATTTAGGGCTGGCAGTCAACTCGACATCGGGCAATGGACATCCGTCAGCCAGATTAATAATTCTGGTACCGTTCCCGGTCAAGCCATTGCTGTCAATCACTCTGAAGCTAGCAATATACAAACCACTACTCTCATATGTATACGTCGTGGCATAAGCACCGTCAGTACCAGAAGCCACGCCCAGTTCTTCGGAAGATAAGTCGCCAAAATTCCAGATGGTTTTATCGATGGTCTTGTTGTTGTAGACTGTACCACTACCCAAGAACCAAATGCTCGACGGCGGCGTACCCACAACAGTAGTCTCAGGGTGTAAGATAATACCACTCGGCGGCTGTTCTGCTTTGTAGACCTCAACAAAAGCATCAAAATCGCCCCGATATGTAGACTGCACCTCAAGCTGAGCGTCAAAATTAGCAGTACCTATTCCTTTTACTGTGAATGAGCCATCACCCACACCCGACCCAGGCAATGCACCATTAATAAAGCCACCAAGCACTGTACCACTGGCTTCATATACACCAAATGTATAACCACCAATAACACCAGATTCAACCAAATAACCATGCACATATCCACCAACAACACCAGACTGTCTACCAAACGCATCAAAGTACCCGCCGACAATGCCGCTGATACCGTACACGCCAGACATGTATCCACCCAACACTTGACCATAAGACGTTCCATAAACCGACTCACCAGATGTTACAGAACGTCCCTGATAATATCCACCAACAACACCGCTTTCAGTATAGGCCCAACCTTCCGTGAAGCCACCAAGAACCTGACCATATGATTCGCCATATGTAACCTCACCAGACGTGCGTGCACGACCCTGATAATATCCACCAATAACACCAGACGGTTCACCAGTAGCACTATAACCACCAGACGTTTCTGTTGTAATTAGGAAAATGCCCGTATCATATAATGCTTCAATAGCACTGGCTGACTTAGCGGAATTATAAAACACAAAATCTTTGACGGCACCACGCCATTGATTATCAGACCATTCGTCGTGATTGTTAAAAAACGTCAAGAAATATGGTGGGAATATACTATCCCAACTAGGATTAGTAGATGTCCCGGCAAGCTCGCCATTGATATAAATGCGTGCATATTTACCATCACCATCACCACCAGCAGTATGCACGACAGCGAAATGATTCCATACACCATAACCATCGCTACCAAGCAAATTGTTATAAATATACTTATCTGACCCAGTGCCAGTATTAAAGGCCACACGATGTGTATTAGGTTCATAAGTATGAAAGCCACATGCAAAATTGCCTGGGTCTTCATTGCCACGATCAAAAGAAAACATTAATCGCTGAGCGGCCTCATACGTCGTTTCAAAAGAAAACCATGCCCCCATAGTGAAGCTACCAGAACACAAAGCCTGTGTAATGGTCGTATCGTCAATAGACTCACCGCGAAGAGCATGATATAAAATCGACGTGTTACCAGATGCAGCATGTTTGGGTTGATCAGGTTGGCTATCCCATTGTGTTGGATAAGTACCAGTGCCATAAAACCCATAATCAATCATATAAATATATTCGTCCGTGCCTTCAGGATCATTAAAATGATATAGGTAGGTATCAATAGGGTCACTGTTTGTTATAGTTTCCGTAGGAGTATTCTTCGCCCAGCTACGAACTGGTTGACCACTGCCTTCAACCATACGATACCAAAGCAAAAGATCATTATCAGTACTTTGTAAAACCGGAGTAGTACTAATATCATGATTAAAAATATACTGAATTTCACCAGAAGTTAAGGCACGATCAAAAAACCAAAAATCACGCCAAGCACAAACGCCTTGATAGTTAGACCAATCAACCAAAGGCCCACCGATAGACAAGTATTTAGGTGCATGCGTATTATCAATATAAGCATCAGCACCATCTCCCCAACTGGTGTCAGTACTACCGGCGTGCACCTCACCGTTGACAAACATATACGCATAATTACCATCACCATCTGCTGTACGAGTAACTCTTAAAACAACGTGGGTCCACCCATACCAATAATCCTCTGCCTGTGGTGCACTACCAGACGGGGTATGATTTCCAATATTAGCTCTAACACCATTGTTTGATTTCGCAAAACGAAAAGTGTCAGTACTATTATGAAACTGCATATTATAACCATAATCATAAACGTTGCTCTTTGTCCACGTAAATGACATCAAAACAGTATCGTATGAAGAGGTTAAATTGCCTATAGCGTTAGGTTTGATCCACATGCCAAGAGTAAATTCACCGCTAGCCAGGGCATGAGATATGGCAGACTCATGGAAATCACCAGTATCTCCAGTTTCCCATCTGTGATAACTCGCTAATTTATTATCACCAGCACTATATAGATCACCAGATGCAGCATACGGATTCCGGTCGCCCCATTGTCCTGGCACGCCCATAGGATCAACATCATCGGTGACATGTACACCGTAAAGACCAGCACCATCAAAATCAAAAGCTTTATGGTCGCTATACCAATCTAGCTCATCGTCAATTCCACCGGGCTTATTCGCCGCCTGATTAACAATAGCTACACCGCTGGTTGGCGTTGCCTCAAAGTAATAATACATCAGCAAATTAGCATCTGATATAGTTACAAAATTAGGATCTAATGCCATTTGATTTCCTTTGTCTTGCCAGAATACGGATCGATCTGCAACCGACGCACCAGCGTGTTATTATCCATGACATCCAAATTGACATACAAACAGTTGGCGTCCCTATATTTTTTTGAGGAAGCAACCCACTGAAACCATCTATTAGCAAAGTACTCATAAGCATGTACTCGCTGTCCCTCCTCCAACTCTTCTCCATAAAAAGAGTAGAGGGGCTTATTGTCTTTTGTCCGCAAAATAACGAAGCCTGGGCATACTTTGATGACCCAGGCATCCAATATCGTAATGCGGTCTATGGCCGTATAACATTGTCTGAATACCTCGTCATCTCTCTTACTAAAACTATACTCCCTCCAGTTACCAAACCGGTCGTACATAGACAACTTGGCCACGTTACCTTCGTATTGTACCTCTGTATGTAACATACACTATGCACCTTAAAAAAATAGCCGGAGACCAACGTGTGGCCCCCGGCTTTATCTCCCCCTCCTAATCAACTACTCAATTAAGAAGTTTTATTAGTAAAAGGATTTGCAGTCGTTACAGTAACGCCCAGATTACGCAGCTTAGCCTGTCCCAGATAGCTGTGAGGAATCACAGCACCGCGACCATAGGTTGCACTTACTTTCCAAGCGGTATGACGATCAATAGCAGTACTATAGCTATAGATGATCGTGTTAGAGTTATTTGTGCTACTTGCTGAATTTACAGTACCCATTGTTACACCTCCTAGGGATGAAAAATAGAGCGGATAAAAATGACATTCGTTGATATGTTTCGGCCCTTGATAAGAGCCGGTGGGTTATCATGATATACACTAAGTTATTTCAAAATAATCATATAAAACAGCAAAGCGTAGATTCCCACTACCACAAACGCCATAAGTCCCTAAAGGAAAATGACTAGGGATAATAATATTCAGGTAAATGTACTGTGATACCCAAGTATCAGTGATCCCCTCAATGGTTACGCCGTTATTCTGACGAAAAACATTCGTAAGCTCCGGCGTTTGACCAGCAACTAACGTAGTTCCATAACCGCTTGGCATCGATAAATAGGGTGCCCAACTGCCACTCACTTGCATTTGTATAAAAGCCGTAGGCTCACTACCATCACCCAATAAAGCAGAACCATCCTCAAGAAAGAACCTTAAACCACCAACACCACTTCCGCTACTGATGTTTTCTAAATGAAATACCAGAGCAATAGGAGTAGAGGCATAGTAAAGATCGTCACCACCTGCCTCGATAGTCACCTCTGGAAAAGATATACCACTCACACACGTGCCGCTTCCAACCACCTTATCAAATGCAAAGGGACCGCCGGGTATGTGTCTCTCACCTGATGGATCAGAAAACTCTTCTGTATGGAATTGGTACCATCTTAACCATGGAACTTCATTCATGATTCCATTGCTCCTTAACTAAAATCGTACAATAAACGATATCTTAATCCAGCCGTTCCGGCACCACCATAAGTACCAACCGGAACATCCACACCAATAAACAAAGCCAAGTACAAATATTGAGTTACTTGAGACTCATCATACCATCCCGTGTTTTCCAGTGCTCCACTACCAAGTGTACTAAGCATATTGGGAGAGCTAGGTACGGAGGTCGGCATGTCATCCGAATCTGTTGTCAACGACAAAGAATCCTGCCAATGCTGATTGATAGCATACAAGAAACGATAGGTGCCAGCGGTAAAATGTCCATAGTTGTTCACAAAGCACTTCATGTTGAACACACCACTCGCATCGCCCCACGACTCTACGTGTGCGGTCAATACTCGCGTCTCTGTAACCTGACCAGAATTTGCAATATTCACAGCATCGAACGCCAACGTTTCACCAACAGAGGTACTACGTATCCCTTGATAACCACTGGCTTCTAGAGTAGTGGTATCATCTGAAATACGAATACCAGAAGGATCGGTGTCCGTTGTCCATTCTCTCCATTCTACGGTTGGCACATTAACCATATTTCTCCACCCCTTTACATGTAAGTTAATGTGATGTCGCTATCAGCATCATCAACAGAGCCAAGATCAATAGTAAAGACATAGGTCACAGTAGCCTGAGCCGTCAGTTCCTTATCACTATGTGTCTGCGTCTTGCTATCTATTCGCCATGTCTGAAAACCAACAGTACTCGGCCTCAAACGATTAATCTCGTCTTGTATATATCCTATAGCCCTGTTCACATCAGTAGTAGCATTACCAGTGTTCTTCGATTTAGCACTAGCAGAAATAACAATCTGCCCCTCTGTTGTTGTCTTTATGTCTTGTATAATAGCACCCAGTCTTCTAAACGGTATTGGATGAGAGGCATATAATCTAATACCATCCGTTCTTTGCAAAGAAGAAGTAGCCTCAAGAATACCACTGGGTAGATTCTCGCTGGGATCATCCGTATAAGAAATACTATACTGAATCGTACCAGCATATTTGTTCTTCGTAATGGACTTAGAAGTATAATGATCCGGGAAGTTGGTCTGAGTCAACATAGTTGCCTCATCCATATTCTGCTTATACTCCAAATACACACCAGAAGCATCCGCAGCAAACAGCGGCTGAATATCATTGATGAAGCCGTTGTATGCATTGGTATATCCCACGCCGCCGTCAGCGTTCAGGTTGGTCCTACCCAATCCTTTTACTGTGCCTGTCAGGGTCACATCGGCGGTATGGTTTTCGTCCTCGTTATACGTTGCAGTCCTATTGTGTACGTAGGCATTGGTACCAGACGCAATGATAAAGTTCTCCGTAACAGAATAGGTTCCAGTCCGCACATCTGCACTTTCCTGGCGTTGCACGGAAACCGCATAAGAAGTAGTATTTTCGCCGTCATTGCCCTGTATACCAGATTCGGTCGGCTCGGTGTAGTACGGCAGATAGTACGGCATCTTGTCTACGCCAAGCAGTGGAGCTACAGCAGCCAGAGCGTTGTGGATAGCATTTGTACCAGACGACAGGGTATTGATGCCCTTGGCCGATACGCTGTGCGACACATCAATATACAAGCCCTCTGGGTTCTCAGTCAGATCCCACGTATCAGTGATGTCTGTAGCCAACTGACCACTCACCGAATTCGTTTCCACCGTAAGATCAATACTATAGTCTACCCGATTATATTGTACGTCCGCCTCGATATTAACACTGTTGACCATCGGGAAGATGCTGGATACGATAGGAGTATCTTCAGCGAGCGTAGTATTGTCAGGACCAGCCAAGATCCTGAACTCCTGGGCGTCAGCACCAAACGCCTCACGCAACGAATTCTGCATGGTCATCATCTGTTCGTATGATCCAGATGGGACGATGTGAAACGACCCGTCCAACTTTAGACTGGTACGTGTAACCGTTCTAGTCTTATTAGCATCATCATGTTCATACTCCGTAGTCCACTCAATAAATGGAGCAGGAACTAATTGATAGTTTCCGTAAAACACCTTGACCTTGGAGGCTGGTGCGTTAGGTACTTGTGATATGGTGCTCATTTGTTACCCCTGTCCAAACGAATTAACCAATCCTCTGTCTCTTAAGACATTGAATAAATCCAAAATCTGCTCATTAATAGCCGCCATTTGATCAGGCGACACGTGTTCGTTCAAGGCGTTCTTCACAGAGCTTGCAACCGCTTCAGCCACGGAAGTGGCCCCCTCAATTGAAACCTTCTGGTTGGCGTTGACCTGGATAGTAGCTTCAACCTTCTGCGACGTTGGGCCAGAGGCGGTAACGCCAGTAGCCACCTGGGCCTGTTGTGTAGTCTGTACCTGGATTGCCTCCAAGATACTTGCCAATAGTTTCTCCATATCATCAGTATCAAAGATTGCGTTGCCGCCCTGATAATTAGGTATGTTACCATTATTCTTCGTGGGTATAATCAGTTCACTATCGTTTGCTATCACGGGGCGTGATCCAGCAGGCCCCATGCGTTTCTCTCTATTGTAAGCACGTACCAAGCCAGCATACTCACTCATGTTGCCACGAGCATAATTGCGAGGTATATGACCACTGTAAGCACCGCCCACAACACCTTGAGCCACATTCAGATTACTAATCGCATCACGCAATGACCCAATCGAACTAGCAAAGTCTTGAGTATTAGCATCGATAGATTGCAACATGCTTAGTCGTGCCATGTGCTGTTGCTGTCTTTCGGCTAGATCTTCCAGTGTGCTCTCAGTAATTCTCTCGCTCAGTGTGTTGCCGACTTCTTCTTGTACGGCCTGCATAATACTCGCAGCTTCCTTGATCTCGCTACGAACCTCCTGAACATTATTGTGTGCCTGCTCCAGGGCAAACTCATCCATCTTCAACTGATTTTCGGCAAGCTGGGTTTGCATCTTGGCTTCTTCCAGGCTGGCTTCAGCAGTCAAGATACCTGCCATATCCAGTTCTGCAATCTGCTGGATAAGCTCAACCTGTTTGTCGGTAAGCTCTGCGATATGCTCGATACCGGCCTGCTCAGATTCACCTACCGCAGCACCAAACAAAATCTTTTCCAATTCCTCTTTGGTCAATCCACCAAGAGTGGCCGTGGAAGGCAAGAAGCTTAGTGCGTTCACCATCTCTTCACGCAGCGACTGTGGTAATGTCATTAGTGTGTTACCAAATTCATTCAGATCCACACCACCAAAACCACCAGCGGAAGTAAACTGCCCTGCAACATTCTGCAAAGCAGACAGCCCACGAGAAAGACTAGATTGGTCGCCGCCGCCCATTGTGAATACTCTTTGTCCGATAGATAGCGTTTCATCAATCACGCCCTGCACCAACTCTAATTGTTTGTTCGCTGCTTCTCGCATTAACTCAAGACGCTTTTGTTCAGTGATCTCAGTAGCACGTATCATTTGGCCACCAGACACCATAAAGCTAATACCAGCAGCACTGGCAGCGTTCGCTAAGCTACGCATCTGATTCTGTGCCTGATCATATGCTGCGGTAGAGAAATCAGCAACATCAGCCGCCTCATTAAACACATTCTGCAATGCGTTCATCTGTGCCTGGAAACCACGTATATTGCCAGTGATAATGTCAACCTGCATAGCCGCAAGGCCGGTACCGACCTTGTAATCTGCGACCGCATCACCCAACTCAAGCTGTGCCATTTTCAAATCATTATAAGCATCAACCAGTGACTCGGTAGATTCGATCACTGCCATCTGTGCTTCTTTTAACTCTTCTTGTGCGTTAGCATCTGCTTCGTTCATGCCCTCGGCCAAACTCTCGGCCCATTCTTGCACGGCTTTGCTTAAGTCATTAGTAGACTCCAATGCTTTCTCTTGTGCCTCTAATAGGTTTTTCTCGGCCTTCTCTCTTGCAACAGTAACCTTTTTGATATCTCGCTCTGCGTCATTCAGTGTTTTGCCACGTGCCTTTTCAAGATCCGCCATAATTTTTAATTGCTCAGCTTCGCGTTTCTTTAGTTCTTCGTTACGTTTCTGAGAAGGCTCAAGTGCCTTCAATGCCGCAATCTCACCTTCGATAGCAATTCTATCATCATTCAAATCATTAACACGCAACATATTTTTAGCATGGTTTTTCTCTAGCTCACGCCTAGCTTGTGCAATAGGATTTTTCAAATCATGCACAACGCCCAGTAGATCAGATAAAGCTTCTGTAGTAGCGGGTATAGTAGCAGCAGGTGCACCCAGTTCTTTTTCAAGCGGCGTCTGCTCTAATTGAATTACACCATCAGTGATCGCAGCACTGAGTCTATTAAACGCATCGCCAACGCCGTCAATTCCGCCTTCAATATTTAATCCAGCAATCGCATTAGTCAAGCTGGTCACTACATCTTGTTCGCGTTCGCGTTCTTCACGCAAGTCCTTGAGTTTGGTCAAAGTCGCATCTAGTTCTATTGCCGCTATTTCGTTATAGTAATCAGCAATAGCAGATCTTTGGTCTACTAATGCCTGTTCAATACTCAAGAAGCCAGAGTGCAAACCTGTCATCTCTTCTATTACATCTTCTATTACAATGTCATTTTCCAAAAGAATTTTCTTGAAGGCAGTAAGAGCCTTTTCGCTATCTGGCAATCCACGCCCCTGACCAGACGCTCCTTCGAAAGCCTCATAAAGACTACGAAAGTCTAATTTACCAGCAGTATCTTCTAGGTTTACAAACTCTTTGATCATAGTTGCAAACACTTCTTTTTGACTCATCACAGACTGATCTGCCAACTTCAAGGCTTGTTCAGCCTCAAGTTTTCTGATGGCTATACTATCAGTAATACCCTGCTCAAAGACCTGCATAGCTACCTCGGACTCCATTAAGGAGCGGTGCAATGCATTCATTTCATTAACAAAATCAGCAGTATCCATGATGTCGCTAAGATCTACAGTAAACTCACGTGCCGACAAGCCGGTTAGTTCGCCCTTGACATGGTTCACAAAGCTGGTCCACTCATTGCCACCTTTGCCCAATTCAATACCAGCCGACTCTACGAATTGCCGGAATATTCTTGGATCCCCAAGCAAGCCCTGTATCTCATCAGACTTGAAACCAGACTTCGCCAAAGAAGTTTCCACTCTTTGTCTCAGGTCTTTGCTGGTAATGTTAAGACCGCCAGACTGCTCACGCAACTGATTAATCATATTGGCAATATTCTCACCAGCAACATTGAAAATCTCTGGATCCTTGGCAAGTTTGTCTTTCGCTTTTGAAAAAGCAATAGCATTTTCCAATAAGCTCGCAGACACCGAATCACCTTCAGCCCTGAAGTCCACCAGGGCTGCTTCCATACCAGCCAGTGTCTTGTCTCCGAATTCAGCAAGACTTTTTCTATAAGCTTCAGAGCGATCCGCAGCAGTGCTCCATGCGTTCGCTATCTTTGATACCGCCAAACCAACTGCGGTAATACCACCAGCAATGGAGCCAAACGCAAACGCTGTAGCAACAGTAGCACCCATATCCACGAACTGTTTGCCCATACTTCTGGCAGACTCATTTGCCTCACGTGCTGCTTGGGCCTCAAAGCTCAAAAGCTTACGACGCTCATCAGCAAGCTCATTAGATACTGCCTCAGTCTGATTCATGCCCTCCAGTTTTTGGATGCGTTCCTTAGTAGACTCGACGCTGTTGCGTGTCTCATCGCTAACATCCTTCATAACACTAGAGGCAATCATTAATGATGCTCCAGTAGCCAGGGCAGCGATGTTCATTGCCTTTGTACTAGCGATCATCTGCTTGAATGGTCTACGTTGGCGATTGCCCTGCTTGTCATATTTAGGAGTATACGGACTAGCAACAGTAGTTTGAGTTTGTTGGATACCGAGAGGACTCATATACTTGTTTTGTACTTGCTGTCCCTTACCTATACCAAATCCACCAGCACCAAGACCTAATCCACCGGCAAGCATAGGACCAAAGGCACCACCGGCACGTCCGAATACTTTGCTCAGCCCCTTGAATACTGGGACCGCCGCCCTCATGCCGATAAACAACGCCGACAACGCAGCAACCTTACCCAAAGCACCGTCAAAGCTACCGATAAGAGTATCGATCAAAGAAATCAGGGTCTTAAATATATCGCGGATAGGCACAAACTCTTCGATACCAGTAACCATCTTCAAAAATGTATCACGCAGAGAATTCAATCTACCGTTCAGAGTACGTGCCTGCATCTCAGCACGCTTCATAGCTTCGCCCTGCTGGTTGGCTGTCTGTGCAGAAATCTGCTGAGCACGGTCTACGTTATTTATGATCTGCAAGAAGGACTCGAACTGACGACGACCAGCGATAAGAGTAGCGGCCTGGACCTGTTCTTCCTGGGTCAATGTCTTGAACTTTAGAGATAGGTCAGATAGCACTGTCACCAACGGACGCAACTGTCCTGTAGAATCGGTAACAGCAACACCAAGCTTCTCAACTTCCTTACGTGTGTCACCAGCAAAAATACGAGTGTTGATAGTACGGAAAGCGGTACCAACAACAGCACCACCACGACGACTGGTTTCCTGCAAGGATGAAATTAAACCAATCATATCATCTACAGAAGCATTCACCGCTCTAAAGGTAGCAGCACTACGCTTCATAGCATCTTGCACATCAGCAGCCGTTACAGCAGCAGAAGATTCTGCTACGGCAATCTTATCAAAAACCTTGTCAGCTTCCGTGTCACCAAACACTTTCATGGTTTGAATCAAAAGCTCTGTAGCCTTATTCAATTCCAGAGTAGTACCAGCAGCACCGATAGTAGCCTTCTCAGCGAATTTCATAGAAGCAGCAGCATCAAAACCGGCCTGTGTAAATGTACGGAATTGTCCGATTGTGTCTTCGGCTGCGGCACCCCACTTAGAAGCAAGGCTCAATAGTGATTCCCCGATGCGTTCAAGCTCTTGAGAACTCTGTCCACCAATTTTAGCAATATCAGTAAGTTCTTGATCAAATGTGCGTAAAAACTGTATAGCATCACTAACAGAATCTGTAAACGTATTAATAAAGGTTGCAGCCACACGGAAGGCTAAAGCACGACGGCCAATTTCCTCGAACATAGCCACCATGTCTTTGCCGCCCTTAGCGGCCTGTGCAGTAGACTGACTAAGCTGTCTGACCGATCTATTCACTTTATTGACACTACTAGACGCACGACCAGTACGACCCATGTTTTTATTCAACATGTTCGCCTGTTGAGAAACGTTTTGCAGCGTCTTAGATAATGCCTGAGCCTGCGTATTAGCCTGATTCAAGGCTTTGGCATTAACATTAATCTTAATATTTTTCAGCCTAGACAAAGCCTTAGCTTGTATAGTAGCCTCAGTAATTAAGACTTTTGCTGTAAGTTTAAAATCGGCCATCTACTATCACTACCCCTTCTTTTTCTTGGTGCTCTTCTTTTTCTTTTTTCTAGGAGCAGCCTTCTTTTTGGTAGCTTTCTTTTTAGTTTTCTTTTTGGTGGTCTGCTTCGGCTTAGATTTCTTTTTGACCACATTCATGTTCTCGTCCAGAAGACCTGACTCCATAAGGAACCGGTTCTCTGGCAAACCTCTGATGTACTCGCTGTTCTCCTGCAAAACGATTTGCAGGTATGTGTTGTACGCATCTAGTGCGGCTTGTTCCCCTCGCCGCTCAGTGAAGTCTTTATAATTTTCAAAGTACCGTCTATCTTCATCGTCGGCATATACTGTAGCATAGGCTACATATGCCTCCATGCGTATCTCGTTCGCAGCATTCTCACACGAGTACTGTAGTGGTTGTTGTTTGCGTTCCGATAGACCCATAGCCTTGTTACGTAGCTCCATGATTTCCAACGCGAGGTCTTGAGCCAGTTTTTCGTTGTTGTTCTTCTGGCTCTTAGCCAATAGTACTGTCTTCACAGCAATGTTCACATTAAGCTCATTAAGCTCTCTGTCGTTATCCTCGGTCCATTCGCCGCTTTCTTGGAACATCTCTCGCAACTTGGCGTGGGTTTTGACGCCTTCCTGAAAACAAAAGGTCCACGCTTTCTTGTACTCAATGTCGCACATACGTGTGATATTATAATCAGGCTCTTTAAGATATAGCGTGATCGGATTGCCGTCCTTGTCAATAGTTTCTATGAGACGCTTTTCATCTTTCTGGGCAATACTCATTTACAAATCTCCACACTTAAAATTCCAATTCAACACATGCTGACGCCATTTTTTGTATCGCTTGTATAAATCCTCACGAAACGGAAACAGATCCAGCACCTTGATAATCGTTACACAGTCTTGCTTCTCCGCCCCATAATAAACTGTGTTATCATGCCCCATTACTTTCCCAACACCCATAATCTCTGCGAGTTGTCTAAAGACCGCCATGTTGTAATCAGTGAACTGAGCCTTTAAAACAAATTGTACTGGCTCTTCCCCAAATGTCACATTGGCCTGTATCGCATCCAAGGCATCACCAGAAAAACTAATCTTCTTTTTCCCCGATGCGTCACAAGTCAGAATAAGCGGATAGCTTTTATATTGGCTAAAGAACTCCTCGAAGTCTCGCTCGTTACCACGTACAACACTATTACCAAGGTTCAATATCTTGCTTCGCACATCTGGCCACGCTTTTCTCTTCGTTACATCTGGCATATCTTTTTCAATAGTCTCTAAGATCTTAGCATACAACAAGTGTGTTCTACTTTTTACTAGACCAGCAATCTTATCCACATTATTTTCCCTTAAAATTGTTCAATAACATTCTACTCTTACCACGACGCAATTGCTCTTCTTTCATGGTTCCCTTTTTCTCACTCAGGATCTTTGATTCTGAAGCAAGGATGTGTCGGATTGGTGTAGGATTATACTTCTGTATCTCTCTCACCTTCTCCATTTTCTCCTCCTCGGTATATTTATGATAGAAACCATCATCATCATAATAACCGTCTACCACAAACCCTACTTCCTTGTGGTCTGTAGGACGCTTGCCCTGTGAGTGGAAGTTCCCTTGTCGGTCGTAGAAACCACGCTTGCCACCACTCTCACGATCCATGCTTCTATTCTTGCGTCTGATTTTTTCTTCCTCGTTCTTCTTTTCCATCCACTTGTCAAACAATTCATCATCGTTGACCACTTCGTCAGACGGAGGATCCATAGCAGAAAATGCACTATCGTATATTTGACTCCAGTATATACAACTAAACTGAACATCATTTAAATCTCTGATGTCACAGCCAAAAAGCGAAGGAATGTTTTCCTTACCGGCGTTCCATCTAATCCGCCACTGTGGGCTACGAACAATCGAGCGTATAAATGCTACGTCCATATCATTGTCTTTTGTAACATAAAGAGTCAATAATTCTGTAAGCAAATCATAATCTTGGCTTTTATCAAACTCTTTAGTACTACCCCACACTGGTGTACCATCAATATACTCAGCCACATACTTAATCAAGGTCATTAACTTGTCTTCAGCGGCCTGCTGTTCAATGCTGTAGTATGTCAAAGAATTATACTTCGTGCATACTTGACGCCTTTTTGTCTCGGCAGCGTTTATCTGCTTTTGAATTCTACTAGCTTGTACTTGACTTGCGGTTTCTAAATTATCATAAGCCACTTTAATCAGCTCATCAAACTTGCTGAAATAATTCTCATCAGAGTTTGTCCACTCACCATTAATTCTGGCACATTTTATAAGCTCGTCGCTAGTGCTTAACACACCCTCATGTGCATAGTTTTCTAAGGAGGTTTTGTGCACATAATTAGCATGGTTCTTTTCAGCAATTGTAGGTGAGCGGAAAACAAAAACGCGGCCATCCCCTAGAGTAACAATATGCTTACCCCACAGAATAGCCGCGATGTATTCTTCTATTTGTACCGCATCCATATTGTACCTACATAAAGAAAACTAAGTAATCTTATATGTTATTAACTCTCGTAGTAGAACGGGAAGTCCGAACGTTTGAAGCTCGGTGCACCCTGGTTAAAACGAGAAGCACCAGTCTCGAAGACGATTACCCTGTGGTTAGGATTAAATCTATCGTGCGAAACATTAAACGTACCGAAAGATCGATAGTTGTATGTCACAGTCATGTTATCCCCACCAGCGTCACCGCCACCGACATCCACAGATACCAGTCTGTTCGAGTCACCAAGGTCAATCTGCATACCATCCAAAGTACGAATGATGATAGTGTTGTTCGACGTAGTGTTCTCAGACGTGTCGTCAGAACGTGCATCGATCAAGTCACCCTGAGCAGTTACAACTTCGATAGAACAGGTAACTTCAACCGGGAAGTCCACAGCACGCAGATAAGCACGCTTTGCACCCAGTTCGAAAATATCTGCACGACCAAGGTCGCAAGAACATGTGATTGTCTGAATGCGTTCAATGATACCATCGATGTTACAGTCAGCAATATAAATCTGACCACTGGCACCGCTTTCACCAACGCCGCCCACACCAGAAGAATTAATCAAAGAAAGTGACGCATCTATAACGCCAGGAATATCTGTCGGAAGCACACTTCTACGAAGGTCAACTTCCTCACGACGCTGGATACCAGAACCAACAGCCTTGATACCGGCTGAGTCACTACCACCAGCAGTTTCCTGTGCTCCACCCTCATTGTCCCATCCGAATACACCAGAAGGTACACCGGCAGGTGCTTCCCAGTTACCAGGGACACCAGGAGGATACGTGATTGCACTCTCGTCCTCACCAGTAATGGTTTCAAAAGATCCCCAGATCTTATCATTACTAATCAGGCTGATTTCTTCAGTCACAAAACCATCGACCGGGAATGTATAAGTAGCACTGCTGAAATACATACCAGATCCAAGGCACGCACTCTTAGGGTCATTGTCGGCCCTGTACTGCGTGTCAGGGTAAATGGTCAGGATAGCATCTACTTTGTAACTTGATGTTTTACCAATCAAGTTGTTATTATAAGCAGGGTCCGTAACCATGAACCACAAAGGCTTCGTACCATCGATAGCCTTCTGAATCGTAAACTCGACATCAGGCTGACGCTCTGATTGTTCATAAACTTCAACTTGCCCCAATTCGAACACTTCTTCTAGGTTGAAGGTTGTGCTCATTCCAACCGACTGGACACCATGCGGAACTTCCCAAATACCAAGCACCTTATCGACAGCATAGGCCATTTTGCCATCTGCGTACTCTTCAGAATTAAGTGGTGCGGCATGGTTGGTAGCAGCGGTAGAATTGTCTTTTAGGGCTAACTGTTCAATAGCGTAAAACGTTCTGTTGTTAGCCATTCTAGCTCCACCTCCTTAGAAACTATACTAAATTACGTAAGATAGTTGTCTCACTATAAATACACTAAAAATCTTCTACTCCACCCCTGAAATTAAACACCCCAGTATGAATACCTATAGGTGAGTTAGGCATGATATGGTATGTTTGAATATCAAATGTGACACGACCACGCTCGAACTCATCCATCGGCACATCCAATATGGTATCAGCATCGTTGATATATATAAGACCACCAATAGTATAAGCATAGCCATTCTTGGCGTGAGGAATCGTCAGGCGTGGATTTTTTAATAATTCCTGGTACGGTATATACTCAGGAGACTTCTCGTTGTACAGGCCAGATAGCGGCATTGGAGCCACATTAAAATCGATCATAGGAATATTTTTGCGGCACTGATATGCCATCGTGTCCGCAACATCGTCAAATGTTAACTCATCCAAAGTATAGATATGTAGGGTAGTGGTGTCCGTGGCAACCAAGCTACGATTGCCCATCTCGTAACCACCAACCCCCCAACGACGACCGTTAACCTCAATATAGACAGCGGGGAAAGGATACGCACCGCCCGAAGGATAAACCAGTTGGTTTGATGTCATTGGGTTTGTTGTGAATTTAGACTCAAGAAAACCGTGTTGTTGCTGACGCAGATAATCACGATCAAAAGCAACACGAATGTGCTTGTAGGCAAAAGATGCCTGTACATCTGCGTCCACCGGTATTGGGTTATCAAAAATAATACGCCCATTAATCCAATCAATATGGTGAGACACGTGGTCCACATATTCAGCATGTTCTGGGTCCGTAGCATAAAAAGTACCGCTCACGTAAACACCAGAACAAATAATAGGAGATGCCATGTCGCGGATCAAAATCTCATCATTGCGTACTACGCCTGATTCGTAAACCCAATTACGAAACGGACTCTGCCAAACCTGACCGTCCTGCAAGCCATAAAACAAATCATCAGCACTAGTATCGGGCAACAGGCGACTCATGTCATTGCCATCATAAAAAGCTTCGCCTGATGAAACATTGGTATATCGACCATCACGCACAAACTCATAATCAGGCAAAAACTTCAAATTCAATTTAAGTAGTGTTCTTAATTTCATCGAAGCCATATTACACCCGCTTAATCGCTATCTTAATAGCGTTCTCAGAAAGTTTCTTTATGTTGGAAAGATTAGACTGTAGCCAATCATCAACAGCACTACGGAACTTTGGCGGGAAACTCCACATACCATTCTTGATCATGAGACCAGCCTCTTGTCCAGCAATAGGAAAAGATCTAGCATGCTCACGCACAGAACGAAACGCAGCACCGCCACTACGCTGACTTAATCCCTCCGTAGCGTCTTGTGCGAAGTGATAACCACGCACCGGGCTACCTTTAATAACCCAATCCACAAACCACGATAACCCAGCAGGCAACTGTCCAGCACCAGCGGCTGGATGTGGTGTTAGTTGTCCCACAAGCTTCATATTCACAAGCTTGATAGTCAAAATACCTTTCGCGGCATACACCTTCATTGACTGACGCAAAGCATCTTTCAAATCATCTAATGGACTCAAGCTTGGAAAACCCAGTTCACCCCACGCCTGTGGTGTTTGCAAATACGACCACAGAGACGTAGATGTGAAGGCATTAAAATTAACACCTTGGCCACCGCCACCCTCTACCATAAGTCTACCAAGATGAGCGTCCATGCTCTGGGCGACAAGCTTTGTAGCCTTAGTCCATTTCTTTTGGATGGCAGCAATCAAAGCTCTCTTGTTGATGTCCTCATTCATATCTATATTAAGAAGCATCTCCATTACGCTACGCCCTGTTCTTTCTCTTGCTTGCGTTTCCAAAGCTGAATAATATATTTCGCAGTAGAAAAACCAATTACTCTAGGTGCTCCAGATCTTTCATATACCTCGCCGTCAATAGTTATCGAAAGACATTTCTTTAGATAATCCAATGACTCTATCACAGTAGTTGTCTGCACTTCATCTGGCTCAAGTCTTCCGGCACCAGTAACTGGATCTTCCGGCTTCGGGCCATGACGAATATGTGCAGTAAATTGTATATCTCGTGGTGTCACCTTGTAACCACGGTTCATCTTGCTGCCCGTACCAGGGCGAGCAGATCCATGGAAAAAAGGATTATAAGCATTGCTATTCGCTACAGGATCAGTGCTATTAATATCCTCTTCTTTGATTGGCTGAAGATGTAGGGTGACTGTACGTCCTATGCCCTGCAACGCATGATCCATGAGTCCTTCATATACAGTGTTCAAAGCAGAAAAGGAAATAGAGCCAGATGCTTGACTAAAATCCTCAGTCGTAGGTAGTAGTACCATTATCCCCCCTCCACATCTACTCTAAGCTTTACCCATCCACCAGAAGACAAATAGATCTGGTCAGGGTTAACCTGCACAATTTCTTTGGTATCAGGATCCGTCCATTCATATGTCAATCCCATACCATACCACATCACGGTGTAAGAATCATGATTCTGCAAACCATAGTAAGCAGAACCAACCGTACTACGAAAAGTACCAATCTTGCCACCGCCATAGGCTTGATCATTCACAAGCATACCAGAAGGGCCAGCGTAAGCAGTATCCCCAGGTTTGATGGAATCCACATAATCAGGATGTACCCAGTCAGTGATCACCTCGCCAAGATACAACGCCCTAGCAATATCTTCAACAATATTAGCACGACGCAACAATCCTGGATCAGGCTGTCTATCGGGTTCGGTATACCAGTGATCATTCAGCTTAATACCAATAACCATGCGACCACTGGGATCAGGTGTGTAATCAGCATAATCAATACCAGATACGCTGTTCAACGTTAAAACGCCACCACGCTCGCTAGAGCGTGGATGCTCGTAATAATCATTAATCAGGAATTCCTGCCCCAATCCTCTTAGTCCCATTATAAACTCCTTAGCGACTTACGCACAGCCATAGCTAAAGTCTTATGCTTTGGTCTCCCCCTGCCATCAAGAACGCCCATCTTTGCGGCCAGCCCATATAACACTTCGTATGGCAAGTCTTTTATTTCATGATAAGTAAAAGCAATAGGATCAAAACATACGCCATACTTTCTTGACAACCACTCATCCGTATACGGAGCCAAAACAAGCATTGATTTATATTTCCGATATATCTCATAAGGCACCTCGTGTGGAGGACTGGACCAATGATGTCCGTAAATCCTCAAGTTCATTTCTGGTATATCAGTAATACCCTTTGGAATATAATACCAAACTAACATGCCAACACCATATTCTTAAAAACATCAACATACTCCATTTCTTTACCCCTGATACTACGATGACATTTTTCACACAATGTAATACCATTATCAATATCAGTCAAAATCTCTGGAATATTATCATTAGCTAACAAATCATCAATCTCACCGTCGTTCATACTATCAATAATATTAGCAAACGATATAATATGATGAGCATTTAATGACACACCAGATTTACCACATAATTGACATATATAATTATCACGTGCATAAACATTTCTAATCCAATCATAATACCATGCAAACTGAACAACCGTAGCACGCACACTAGATTTTAAACGCGATCTGTCATTAATCCATCGACTATGATTATCACGAACATTGCTTTGCATATAACATTCTAAGCTACAAAAATGTCTACCATACTTTTTCACACGAGATGGTTTATGATATACTTTCTTACCACATGTCTGACATTGTATCATATGTTTCTGTTTGTAATCATCATTCTTGATACCATGTTTACAACCAGCCATATACTGCCCCTTACAAGAATTATCACAAAAACATAATTTTGTAAGCTTCAATCTACTGGACTTACGCAATATCTTGCGACCACAATGATCACAAATCACTTCAATCAAATTATTGCCCATATAACTCTATCTCACCTAAAAGATGCATTTTCCAAAATTCCCACTCATACGAGTCAAGAATCTCTTGACGGCATCGTTCAATTCTTTCCTAATCATATTCGCATTTTCCAACATTAAGCGAGTACGATTATTCAAGCGACCAGCACCCATTTTGATTTTCACACCATCAGCATTTGTTACTTCCACGTCATCATTACTTACATTGCTACCCGTTGAATATGCTCCTCCGTAAGAAGAGTTTAGTCTCTTTAGAGCAGCAACTTCGCCTTTGGCGATGATGTACTCCATCTGCAAGATAATCAAATCTGCTATCTCGTCATTGTCTGGAGAAATACTATCGTTTGCCAAGTCATACGTGATCTGCTCTACGCTGAGCGATTTGTATCCGGGGATACCACGTGGTCTTGAAGTAGCTGATGTGCCGAGAGTCTGGTTGAGTCTCCTTACCGCCTTGATAAAAATTCTCTGTAAAAAAGCATCATTGAAAATCTGCCCCTCTGGATCACCTATATCCAGTCTCACCGCATCATAGATTCCGCTTGTGGCTATAGAAGTCATGTTAACCCCTTACTATGGTTGTCATTACATCTACCCTTTGTATTGACAGTTTGCATACATTTTCCAAGTGATAACGTAACATAGTTTCTGGATGGAACATACAGCCGCCCATCGCGTATCTGGCCAAGTTATGATGTAAGTTACTATAAGTATTCATCACGTCTGGTGGACCGAATGCGAACATATCATTGATGCCGCCGCGATAATCATTTTCGTGGGGTATAACA